>Ga0214543_1005124_pt1 | contig 24382 bp, 9 predicted proteins | sample CNSS2metaG_FD_160094 | JGI IMG/M metagenome (GOLD analysis project Ga0214543, IMG submission 160094) | Root nodule microbial communities from cowpea collected in UCLA plant growth center, Los Angeles, California, USA - CNSS2 | ecosystem: Host-associated > Plants > Roots > Nodule | place: USA... | reverse complement strand
ATATAAAAAAATAATAAAAAAAAAAAATATATATATATATATATATATATATATATATATATAATTAATATAAAGGACTAATGCATGACTTGAGACGAGAAGAATAAATAAGTTGGACTAATGTATAACAAAGATAAAATAAAATAAATACGACCGGTGTGTAACTAAAGTTAAAATTAAATAAAATAAATAAACATGACCCATGAATTTTACTTCTTTATTTGATTTATCTCTCTTTCGTAGCTTCATCTCTTATTGTACTTTTCTTTCTATCTCAATTTTCATCATCAATATCTTATTATTTTCATAAGCAAATTGCACCACGATAAAATTGAGAAGTTAAGAAACATTTTGGACTAAATAATTTTTTCTTTTAAGTGAGTTCATTTTTTACCCCTTTTTTTTCGAAGCAACATGTTTTACTCTTATATGTGGCTTTTCTATACTTTAGACATATTTCCATTTGTTAGAGATTATAAAATCATACTCTAATTGTTTATCAAATTTTTGTGTAAATAGAGCTATTTTAGGCTTTAAAGTTGGGTAATGGAAGAGCAATATTAAGAATATATTTTAAGGTAAAGGAAGTTAATCATTTAGAAGTGGTTAATTTTTTTAAAATATTGAATCTTGATTTTAAGATTTAATTTAGGGTATTCATAATTTTATCTTTTACTATATAAGACAGAGGCTGAACATTTAGCAAACACTATGATCATCTATATTGAAAGGGATATTGCAACAAGCTTTAGTTCTGATTAAATTATTGAAGATTTTAAGTTATTGAAAGAGCGTAGAGGAACACTCTGACTAAAGACAACTTTTACTTTTTTTAATATATTATTGTTGATGATAAACTTTATATTAAACTTTCACACACACACACACACACCCACGTACGCATGCACGCACGCACGTACACACACACACACAGGCACACACGCACGCACGCGCACACACACACACACATACACACGCATGTTGGCAAAAGCAATACAAGTCTAAATGTTGAAGCAAGATTTTGATGATGATAAAAGAAGCTTGAAAGCCATCTGGAAGTCAATATGAAGAACATGTGTTGTTATGTTTAAAGCTATCTTGTAAAGTGTAATTAGAATAGTTAGAATCAGTATTGCACAAAGAAAATTCTAGTATTTCTCGAAAAATCGAAGTGATAATCGATTATCACTTAGGATAATCGATTATCTGTTCAAAAATTTGTTTTTCATAAAATACACTGGAATAATCGATTATCACTAGTAATGAGTTTTGACCTAATTTCTGTTCAGCTTTTTGACCTAATTTCTGGAACCCCTATTTAAGAAACATCAGAGTTACTTCTCATTTACCTTTTTGAGAAGCTAGAGTGCTAGTGTTGTGACTGCAAGAGAGTTCTCTGAGTGTTCTCAAAAGAAGCTTTGAAAAACCTAGTGTGGGTAGAGCGATAACTTTTCCTGAGAGGTGTTCTAGGAGATTGAGTGTTGTTGTTGTTGCTGGTAGAGCGATAACTTTTCCTGAGAGGTGTTCTAGGAGATTGAGTGTTGTTGTTGTTGCTAGGAAAGCTAAGGTCAAGGTTCTCTGTGTGATTCAGAGAAAGGTGTTCATCTCTTGTGTGTTCAAGAGAGGTATTTTCTTTCCTTACTCTTTTACTATCTGATTGTAATATGTTATTTATTAGTGATTTAGTTAATCTCGTTTTTGAGAGATTAACAACTAGACGTAAGGTATTTTGATCCGAACCAGTATAAATACTTGTGTTCAATCTTCTTCTCTATCTCTTTATTTCATTTGTTATTGTGTTTACAGAAATTAATATTTGATTTAATCGATAAATTTTGGAAAAATTTTAAAGTATTAATTTTATTACTTAAAACCAATTCACCCCCCTCTTGGTTTTTGTCCAAACGCTTAAACATTCCGCTTCGTGATACCTACAACGCACACACACACACACGCACACACGCACGCGCGCACGCACACACACACACACACACACACAGACACACACACACATATATATATATATATATATATATATATATATATATATATTCTGGATTAGATTATCATGTGTGCTTGCTTTGAATAGAAAAAATGATGTCAAGAAATGAGAACTTTTTTTAATAAGAAAAAATAATTTAGGTATAAAAAAGAAAATTTGGCCCCTAAAATTTTTGTTCAAGTTCCCTCATTGTTCCTTCGATAAACCATCTTTGGGGAATGTGTTCGTCGAGGTTTTTATGAGCCCTAGGAAACGTCAATCAATAGCCGAGGTTTCTTATCCTTTGTATTTAACAGAAGTTTTAAAACCTTTGATAAGTGTTGTGGGTTTATAACCTTGATCACATAGCAACAGAGATTCACTTTGAGCACATTTGAGCCACATGCATTGCAGTACAACACACATGCAAACTCAAAGAGCAAAATCACCTCAAAAAGGGTAAAAAGTGAACTTATTCTATTCTTCAATCTAATCAAGTAGATGTGTAGGGATCTTTACTAGGAACAATCTTACAATCTTTGATCTTCAAAAAAATGAAGATTGAGGTTCGAAATATAAAGAGAAGGTACAACAGAATCTAGAAATAAAGTCTAAAGAGATGGTGACTTTTATAAAATAAACTTTAATTTATAGAAAATCTATTTATAGTTTCAACTTTTTATTTTTAAAATACTCTAATGTCATCTTTCGAAAACTATAGTTATTATTATTTGATACAGTTATGAATTAATAGTCGTCCATTGATTTGATACAGTTACTCATATGATTGATATGATTAATACTCATATGATTATTACTTTTTATGTAAATATTTGTATTAATTATTTAATTTGTATCCTTTATGGATTATTATGTTGTATCTATAGATAAGACTCTTCTTATCAGTAATGAGTTTGCTTCCTATTCTGTTATTCTCTATTCTTCCTTTCCTCATCCTCTCTTATTAGCTTTATTTTATAACAAACTTTCATTTATAGAACTTATAGTTTAAACTTTTTATTTTTAAAATACTCTATCGTCATCTTCCAAAACTACTATCCTTCTTAGACCATCTTCTAGATTCTTACAAGATGAAGAGATAATTAAATTATACATATAATCTAATTTTTATCGTCTTTGCAGACCTTTACAGAATTCAAAGTGATAGAACAAGATCCTGTAGACTCTATTTATTTTGATTAAATACTATTAAATAATAAATTATAAAGTATGAATATGATTCGTCTCTAAGGAGCAAGTTTTATACATAAGATTATGTGAGACATGGTATGTTGCACATGTAATTCTCTTTATTGACTATTGAGCAAGAGTCTCATAAGACAATTACACACGGTGTTGTGTGTTTAAGCTTGTTCGTACGCAAATCCACTAAGTATAATTTAATTTAATACTTACACAAGAAATGTATACTACTATATAATCTCATATTTCTTGCCAATTTTGTTTTGAAATTTTTTTCGTAGAAAATACTTACAAATTTTATTGTAAAAAAAATTGCTACTAATATTTTTGCAAAATATTTTGTAAAAAACACTTTTTGCAACAAATTTTATAGGAAATACTTACAAATTTTATAATTTTGTAGGAAATAAGTACACACGTAGGAATTACTTGCCAATTAAGATTCTTAGAAAAAATGACAGAAAAAAGTATTTTTTTTTTGCAATTTTTTTAATAAATTTGCAAGAAAAATCCCATGTAATATAATAATGTCTAGTAGTGGTATATTAAAATGAATATTGTTGGCCTTGAAGAGTAAAGTTAAGTCTTGAGAGAAGTTGTTTTAATGATAAAGTTTGATTTTAACGTTGAACATGTACTAGTGTTATAACTTTAATTGCATGTTTTTGAAAGTCTTACACAAATTACTCACAATATATAGTTTTAGTTCAGCACACAACCACTATAAAAATTAACCAACAAAAAATTGTTTGGAAAGATTAAAAATGTGAAAAATATTTTGTAATTGTATTAATCAATTAAGGTTTAAATAATTTTTTAAATTACTCTTTGAGATATTTCGGAAAGAATAATCTATTGTTTATTTTATTTATAGATTAAAACAAAAAAGTATAATAATGTGTTATTAGTTTCTAGAAATAATCAATTAACTTCTTTAATAATTGATTAGTTTTATTGTGAGAACTTAGAAAATAGTATTTTTAGAGTGATAGTGTTTTAAAATAATGAGATCCCATTATTTTAATAATAAAACATTTAACTACAAATAGAAATTTCATAAAGAAATCTCGTTACTTAAAAACATTTTATCTCTCTAGAAATCTCTTTCTTAGAGCTCTTCCCATCTCTCTAACATCTTTCTAAGTTATGTGATCAAATGATCATTTATTTGGAGATCAAAGATCGTCTGTGTGATCCTTACGACAAGATCTTCAAGTGCATCCGATCAATTTCTCCATTTGAGTAAGTTGATTTTCCAGCTTTTCCTTTTTGTAATTTTGAAAATCCTTGCATGTGTCTCTCTTTGAGGTCGCATGTTCTTCTTTAGTCTTCTGTTTGGTTCTCTATTAATCAATGGTCATGAGGATATGATCTAATAATCATTGTGGTATTTCTATGTGTTGATAGAGTTATCATGTGGCGTGGGGGAGGTTTTGATGTTGTTAGAGCCAATCGAGCTTTTCTCTAGGTAAGGGAAGCTAGTCATGACTTATTTTGTGATATTTTGCTAGTTAATGAATACAATTTGTTGTTAGGTCAATTTGAGGGATAAATTGCCTAATTGGATGAATTATGACATGATGTTTATTGCTGAAGTGATGTATGATTTGGTTGAAAACTTCATGTTATAATGATTGTGTTTGTTTAGTTTGATCTTGTAATGATTGAAGAAATTAGAATATGAGCAATTGACCAATTTGGTATGCACCTCAATGTTGTTAAAAGTTTTTGAACTAGTAAGAGACGAGTACCAAATTGAGCTATGAAACAAGTTAAATTTCTTCATAAAACATTGTGCAAATTTTGGATTTTTTATACAATGTTGAGCCTAACATGGTAATGTCAAGTGTCAGCTTTTACATGTCGATAGACGTTGAGCATTGGCCAAGTGAAGCTAAGTGCTGAAGACCTCTACAGATCTGGGAGCAATTTAATTCCTTAACGTTGAGCATTGTGTGCTAGCGCTGAGCGTTCATTTTTATGAGGCAAATGACGTTGAGCGTTGTATGCTAATGTTGACCGTCCGTTTTTACGAGGCAACTAGCGTTGACTGTCAGATGCTCTATTTTTTGTTTGATCTTCTGTTTAACTACTTTTTTTATGACCAGTAATTGGTAGTAAGCATATTTAGGGCTTCCTTTATTATAATTTGAGGTGAAAATGTGGTTGTGATTATATCAAATGTTAATTGGTATGTAATGATGCGTGAGCATGTGAAGTTGTGAGGTTAAATATTTTCAAAGGAAATTCTTTATGATGATATTGTTAGTATATGTCTTGATATGAGAGAATGACTAGAAGGAGGTATTCTAAGCTCTAATAATCATTCACACTTAAATATAGTAGAATGTGTTATGTGGTGAGAGTAGCATGATGTCCTAGTCTTGGAACATATTGGGCCCTAGGCATGAACAAGATTAATCTTGTGTGTGGTTGGGTGATAACACCTTGAGGCTAGACTCTGCAGAGTTTAGGAACCATCATAGGTGTATACCTCTCTTGTACCCTATATCAAAGGCATGTATCCGGATAATTGAGTTTAGTGTCAACTGCTTGTGTAAGTGTAACAGTGATATGACTTGTTTGGTAATTGTATTCTTTTGACATGATTTGATTATACATTTATATATGAATATGCTTTTGATACACTAGCTTACCTTATTTTTGTGTTTTTTTTTATTTAGATTTGTTGTTTTTCTTTTGCAATAATCACCAAATGATGTGAACAGAGAAAGTAATAGGTGGGGAGACTCCTTTGTAATTGCGGTGAGACCGTTGAGTAGTTTAGGTTCCATAAGTTATGTTTAGTTGGTTTCCTTTGAAAAACCTGTTTTATTCTTGGTTTAGTTATTTATATTATATATTTAGTTATTTTTTTTAGATAACAGTATAAGTATTTTATACTTTCATAACTATTTGTTTTGTTTTATCGGAATATATAATGTTTTACTTAGTAATTTATACTATTAAATGATATATTACATTTATTTTCTGTAATAAATAAATTATTAACTCCATAATAATAGATTAAAACAAAAAGTACTTTTGACAAATATCAATTTTATTTTGGTATAGATATACTACGGTAGTCATTTTGGATCTTTACTTTCTTTGATATAGCTATTAGTAGAGTTATTTATGAACTAAAGAAGTAACATGTACCAAGATATTTTTAGACCTTTGTTTGCTATTGAAAGAATTTAATCATCATTCTTTTACCATGACTACTTGAATTAGAAAACATCTTAAAATTGATTTAAAACATGAAAATTCTTATCATTTGTGGTGAAATTTTATTCGAAAAATGAAAAGTAATTTAAGAAATGAACAAAATTATGATATCAAATTCTTTAAAGTAATTTAGCGTTTTATTAATCACATTAAACATCACTATGAAATATTAAGATACCTTATGAAAAATTATCATTTCAACTAGGTTGACATCTTAAAGTTTCATTAATCACAAGTCACTACATGAAAAATTTATAAAACCAGGAAAAAATATATATACAATATCCATGAGATCAAACCAAAATTTTGCACATAATAACCAACCTCCAAACAGTTAAATGATTTCTCAAAACAAAATCAAAACAAATACGGAAAGGTAAAGCATCAAATTAAAAAAAAATAAAAATCAAGTCTATTAACTAGACCAAAAAAGTTGTTAAAGTTACATTTTGAGATCAATTATGTCTCGGGATAAATTAAATTTCTTATTTTAATTTATTATTATTATTTTTTTAAAGTATTGATTATGGATTTTTTTAATGATTTAAAAAATATAAGAAGAATATTTAAATGATTAGAAAAAGTATACCCAGTACACAAATCTCAAACCCGTTCCTCCATAGATCTTTCAGGTTCTAATCGGAATTTACTTTACAAACGCAGCAACAGATTCCTCAAACAAAAATCCAACGTAGAGTTTCCTTTATTAACGAGAGTTTACTAAGAGGAGACAGCTGGAAATTGGTTTAGATTGAGGGTGAAGGAAAAACAGCACCAGATTTAGTTCTTCCCTGATTTGGCACATTCTGACAAAGGAATGAATGAATATGTATGTAAGTCCCACTTGAGTTAATGATCTGCCCATTTTGGAACCAAAGAAAACACTAAAAGCTTTATTTCCTGAAAAAGACTAGATACCCTCCTAATATTATATCACAGCGTTTTTTTATTTTTTATTTAAAGCACTTGTGTAGTTGATATAGATTTCTATAACACTATTTTCACACTACTTCAGGAATCCTGAAGAATGAAAAATAATATGTAAAATAAGTGAGAATAAGAGAGATTAAAAAACGAAAAATGTAACAAGTAGGGTAACTTGAAAATATAAACAAACGTACATGTAAAAACAATCATAGTTGAGTTGAATGCCGTGTACATTCTATACTTATTGTATGAGTTGAAATTGAAACTGAAATAACATTTAAATAAAGTTTAACATCAAATAATTTTAACCCTTTTGCTTTTTTCTCCAAAGAAATAAGTTTAACAGTTTGAAATTGAAGTTTTCTGGACACATATCTCCTGCTTGAAAACTACTATAATTAAATAAGGATAAAATATATTTTCAGTATTTAAATTTTGACATAAAATTAAAATTCATTTTTATCTAGAATTTTGATTATTAAAAATTAAAATTCATAATTGTCATAAACTTTGATACACCCTAAACTTAAAAAGTATAACTATTTTAGATATTGAAATAAGATGTCAAACAACATAAACAATTCAACAATTCTCAACAATTTAAATATCAGCATGAAAATAAAATATATGACACATTTAAAAAATTTAATATAGTTGAGTTAAAAAAGTTATATCATTATTTTTAAACTTTGAAAGTAAAAATAGAACGAAGGCTAATTTTGCGTTAAATCAATTCGGAATTATAACTAAAATTTGTCCTTCCCTGGTCTAACTCTAAAATGTAGGGATTTGAGGGCTTAACCCACAAAAGTCGGTAACTATGTAAATAAGCCCCTTTGGGCGGTTGTTTGAAACTGTACATTTCAAAATGCAAGAATTGTGAAACCTTAACCTATTAACCAATGATAAATATTATGAAAAGTTAAACCCAGTAACCATCAATTCATCATTACAAACACGGTTGGAAGGATACGACATGATCACTGCGACTTCGAGTAAGCTTAGTAAAGGATGGCTTACCCCGGGCTGTTCTCAAGGGGCCTGATCTATTCCCGTGCCTGATTGGCAAAGATGTCTCATCTGCATTCAAGCTTGATGTTCCCTTTTCCATTTCTAGCAGACCAGAACTGTACTCCATAGGGACGAGGGAAGATTCTGGTCCATAAGTTAATGTCGGGGTTACCCCTTCACCATCCAACCAACTGCTATCAGAAAACACAAGGTCACCTCCAAAATCCGATTCATGCCACAAAGACTCCTTCTCACTCTCATTGGTGTCGTTGTAGATCAACTTAAGAGCCTGCACAACTTCACCCATAAAAGGCCTTTGAGTGACCTCCGGGTGTACGCACATGGAAGCAATAGCAGTCACCTTTGCCATCTCATCCAAGTCATACTTTCCAGCCAAAAATGGATCCACCAGCTTTTCTAGATCTTCCCTGCATCTCAACAGTGGTCGAGCCCACGTTACAAGATTCTCCTCTCCTTGAGGTTGAGACATGTCCACTGATTTTCTGCCTGTTATAAGCTCAAGCAGCACAACACCATAACTATAAACATCACTTTTAACTAGTAAATGGCCTGTCATTGCATATTCTGGGGCAACATACCTGCCAAATGGAATAGTAGAAATTGCACAAGTTAAAGGCTAGGAATTTACGATGGCATGAAAAATATAACGTCAATCCACAGTTGAACATTATATAAGAATAAGACTCTCATGGAGAATAACTTTATGATGTTGATTGATGATGATGTTATCTAATATTAAAGAAATGGAAAACCATGCAGCATGAGTGTACCAGACACACACAGGACCACCCCCGCATGCTATGGCAGTTAGCTTCAAACCCAAGCCGTGAAGTGGAACTCAAAACAATGCTAAATCCAAATCCCACGGACAAAGTCTTAGAACATACCCAAAAGTACCCATGACCCTTGTAGAAATATGTCTATTTCCTTCACCTGCTTCTCTGGCTAATCCGAAATCAGAAATCTTAGGAGTAAAGTCATCTTCTAACAACACGTTACTAGCTTTAAAGTCTCGGTGAATTACACGAGGATTGGAATCCTCGTGAAGATAGGCCAAACCTCTTGCAGATCCAATAGCAATTCTTTTCCGTGCTTCCCAATCCAGAGGGCAGTTTTTCTTGTCAGCACCTTCAGGATCATTAACAAGAATTAAATTCGATTGATATAGAAAGGCATTATAAATTGAACAAATGGCACACCCCTCACAATTAAAGAAAATAAGTAATAATTACCATGCAAATGAGACTCAACACTGCCATTGCAAACAAGCTCATAAACCAAGCAACGCCTTCTCCCTTCTATGCATATACCAAAGAGTTTCACAAGATTACGATGATGCAAACGGCTTAGCATCTCAACTTCTGCAATAAATTCACGGTCTCTATTCTGACCATCCCTTGTTAGCAGCTTAACCGCTACTTCATTTCCATCATCCAATGTCCCAGAATAAACTCGTCCAAATCCTCCTTCTCCTAATACTCTCTGAGAACTGAATTTATCTGTTGCTTTCTCAAGCTCAGAAAAGGAAAATGTTTTAATGGAGAGAATAGAAGCAGCAATAGTGGACACAAGGGACATAGATCTTGAGCTCATAATTCTGCCGGACAACATAGATTCCAAGCCTGCATAATCCATCCATTTATCACTTCAACTATGATACAGTTTACATAACGAAGTAAATGATCAAGACTCAAGAGTCCAAGACTACATAAAGAGGACTTCATTGTCTTGAATATGAAAAATGTTGACTTCACCAGTCTATTTGATTGCCGGTATATTCAATAGCCACCAAAAGTGAAGGGCATCTCACTAACTTATTGATCCAATAGAAATACTGGCGTCCTTTCAGTAGAAAATATGATATAGGGATATGTTACTTGAGTCAAAGTACCAATGACAGGCCTAGAATCCTTGAGGGACAAGCAGAGGACCACCAAAGGATTGCCTCCAAAGATTTTTTTTTTCCAGTAATTTCATTACTCGACTAACCTTTGGAAAGTAAGTGCTATATCCTTTTGAAATACTAGTTATATTTATGGGGATAAGAATCTGGTTTACCATTATTATATAATGGTCCTCACGTAAATCACAAATATCTAATTTAATTGTGAGACAAAATTAACCACTTCATAAGCTAGGCAAACCTTTAAAAGCTAGTGTAAAATAATAATATATTTTACAAGTACTTTTCAAAGAAATAGAAATGACAATAATCTTAGTAAGCAAAACTTAGTGAACTGATAAAATAAAGTTGCAAATGGAATTGTACTCAACCTAACAAATGATATTTTAGGCATCCATTCAGTTGAGTATAATTTACAATAAATTGCTCACCAATCTAACAAATTGTTCCGATTCTATATAAGCATCTGAAAATTATTTTATGAAAATATTAACATACACAGTAAAGTAAAAAGCTATACCAGATCTCTTATTTAGATATGACGTGAGTGAAGGGCCGATGGCACTTGATGAGCTCCTAATTTTCCACCATTTCAACAAAATGAAAAATGCTCCAACCAAAACTAAAAAGGGTACAGCAGAACATAGAGCAATAATGAGTATGGTTTTAAGAGTCAATTTCTCATGCTCACTCATGACGGAAGCAGTGATTGGGAGAAAACCAACGGTTTCACTGGGCTGGGGACTACTCCCAATTGGATATCCAGGTGGCAGTGGTGATGGAATACCTGGATACCAACTGCATTAGTCTCATGCAGAAACATATGATAATGATAAAGTAAAATGTCATTAGAAAAAATGAAACTACTACCTGGATAAACAACGTACAATGTTGCATAATCACCAAAACGGCTCCTATTTAGATGAACTTTTTTGTGCCAAAACCTCTCATACAACAGAAATGCAGTGGTATTGTCAAATTTTTCCCCAAGTGGAACCAAGTCGATATCAACAATGGTTCTCCACTGATTTTGATTGTCGGCACTGACACCTATTATCCTCACTTGGCTCTGCTTCAAAAATGTTCCAGATGCAACTTCAATCTCTAACTCAGCAATGACTGGGAAAACAACCAGAGGAGCTACACCCAGTACTAGTCTGACTTTCATGGGAAATATACAGCCACAAGGTGAACCGAAAGGAGTTGCAGTGAGTGGATCAGTACAGATTTGGCTACAAGCTGCAAGAAAAAATTTTGTATAGTGAGTGTATGGCTTTATGGTATAGTCATGTTAGATAACAAAGAGGTGGGGAATGCTGTTTCACAGAATTGTGTGCAATTTATTAAGAAAAGGGTTCAACTCGTCACTCATGCCAACTGAAACTTCGAATTTTCCATTATAGAATATCCAGTTCCACTCCAGTGTATTAAATATTTACTGAACCTTTCAGGCCACCATACCTTAAGACAGAAGACTGAGAACCTGAAGGCATCTTGAAATAACATTGAGAAACTAATACAATCCAAAATTTTCTTTTACCCCATTGCACTTTTACCCTTACGTAGTGAAGAAAACATCAAATATAGTAAATGTATTAATTTTCAAAAGAGTACTCAAGCATCAAAAACAAATTAGATCCGAAAGATTCTTCCAAATAATCCAAATTTTGACATCATGCCTATTTACACTATCTTACCATGTTTGACAGTATCATACATAAAAAGAATCAATTTTTGATTCCCTTCACCAACACACAATACAAAATATAGACGTAGAGAATTGTATGAAAGAAAAAAAGGACTATAATTACAGTATTGCATGAGCAGAAAAGCCATTGAGATTTTAGAAACCTCTGACCCTGGTAAAAGTAGTAGCAGAAGAAGAGTGTATAACATTCAGGAAATACCTGGGTCTTTATAAGGGGATGGAACCAAAGGATAAGGTTTACCACTGTGGTGATGATGGTCATCATGAAGAAGTTTTGGTCTTGGAGTCACAATAGGACCTACATAAGAAAACTAATTCTTAGTCTCGTAGTAAACATGAAGTATAATGACTTGTTGAAAAATATGACAGCTTACCTTGAGACAGAGATTGCCAAGAAGGTTTAAGTAACAATGTTTTAGCTTGTTCAGATGAAGCAAATAGGACATTCATAGAAAGCGAGTTCACTGCAAAAAAATAACCTATCACAGTGCTATAGATAGCAGCATAGTTAAATTTGCAGAGAACGTCAAAAGGAATCTCTTAAAATCATTTAAAAATAAATGAATTAGTCACACTCCTTCTCAAGTAGCCACCTCTGCCTAGTAGGCAAAAGACTTTCGTTTCCATTTAAAATCCTTTCCATGAATTCCAAAGTCATTTGATTTGAACTGGAGCTCAAGAATAAAGTAGCATAGGATTCATTTAGAAAAAAATCTATCCAATATTGGAAGTATTTTATACTACCATCTTATTTAATTTAATCTGGATTTAGTATTTTTCATGATCAAGAGCCTATACATTATGGCATATCCTCTAATTTCCTTTTCAATGCATTAATGGAAATATAATCAAGTATTAAATCTCCAACTGTCAGGTACACAACCAACAAGATGGTAAATGATCACAAAACACACCTATGAAAGGAATTTAGATAAATAACTGGAAGATCAAGGTGGCCTTCTCTAAGAAAATTGAATAAAACATGAGAGTATGAGACATAATTACAACCAATTTTAAGAAACTTAAATAAGAATACAAGAAGAAAATGAGAAAGTTTGTTCATAGGCAAATCTAATAATTTAAAATATATTCTGTTCAACAGCCACTGAATTACAGTTCCATCATTAAATACTCCAAAAGATGAAGCATTTTAAACATCATGTAACCATTGTCAAAAGATTAACTTATAATAGACTCGACATTCGAAAGGATTAGTGTTATTGAATACAAAGATATAAAACAATAGATTTCCTACATTAATTCACATTTAAATTTTCAAGTTTCCAGTGCTAAGTCATTGGTCTGCATAAAACACTACAGGGCAGATGTTAGCGAATGCATTTGTCAACTAATACTTCTTTGACTGACAAAGGTTGGTAGAGGCACATGACCGGAGAAGGAGGAAATTGTATGTTGACAAAGAAAAATGAGCCAAAATACAATGTGTCCTGGGCTTCACTAAAGAATAGCAGACACTATTTCATGTTCAACTGCACAGCAGATTCTGACACATCAACACAGACTTACAAGGCACACGCACACAACAGATCCCACATGTATAAGTCTTCTCCTAAAATTCCTAAATGAAAAAATAATACAAGGTGAACACATGCCCCATTAAGACAAAAACCACAAAAGACCGTCGCAATATGTCTTAGACCAAATTAGAATTCAAATGGAATCCCTGCCCCAGAATGTATGACATTACATTCAGATCAATTTTCTCTAGAGAGAATGCCAGAGTTGCAAATGAAAACATTGAATTTGGAAATGAATTTATTTTTCTAAATATCTAATGCAGCAACATCGAACTGGTTTCAACTGGATACAGTCAGCTACATTCACCAAACCATAATGTTCCGTTGTGAATCATGGCTGCCTATTGACAAAAAATATTGCCCTTGCAATTCTTCTTAATGGTTTCACCTATAATTTTTCTCGGTCTTCTTCTACCTCTAGCAATAGGTAATTAGGGATACTCTCCATCTAATCTACTCTTCTAACTAGGCTTTACTTATGTTATGCACATGCACCCAATGATCCAACCACCTAAGCTGAGATGCTACCTTTTTTCAGCAACAGATGTATAGGCCAAATTCTCTCTAATGCATTCATCTTTAATCCTATCTCATGTCCCCTCTTCCAACTTAACATCTCATGGCTACTACGTCGGTTTTATTCTCTTGTAGGATTTGCACTGGCCAAGAATCAATTCCATGTAACAATGCAGGTCCCATAACAGGTACTTAATATATAACTAAATAGAATCCAACGAGTAGGCATAAACAGTGATTTCATTTTAGTCTGGTCTATGAGAAGCATGCTAGAAATACTCTGTGACAAATTCTCAGATTAGTGGATGAAGAAGAAGCCAATGTGATGAGAGATGGAAAATGAGCAGTAGGACCAGATAGAAGTGTAGTAGAATGCAGTCATAACATTAAAATACTCAATGATGTCCGCATGTAAGCCAACCCACACAGACCAAACTACTCTATTTACAAACATAGGCAACATTCAATATTCCCAGCAAAGCCTCATGAAAGAATTAGGTTTCATATATGAGGAGCAAGTATTACCTAGAACTACCGAATAATTAAATTATACAGCTGCACATCCAGTCTAACAAGAACTACATGTAAACACTAGAAAGCTGCTCAAGACAGAATAATCAAGAAGAAAAAAATTGACCAAAAGTTTGAAGAAACTAACTAATTATTAAACAAAACATGAACTCCCCAGTTAATCAATAGTCATAATAACTTTCTGCTACAGTTTAGGTGCTGTCAACATCAACCCATTCAACGACCATCGATAGCGAAAATGCACTGGGTAACTTATATTACAATTCACCAATTTCATTGTCTGCCACATGTTAGCTAATGTGCAAATGTTAGCTTGACATGTTACGGCTCAACCTCAACAAATTAATTCCTCAATCTTCATAGATTTCCTTCCACTGTTATACACTCTCCCTGGTGTAACATTCAAAGACCCTGAAAAATTGAAAACCAACCTCCCCAAGAAATTTCACGCGACAGAAAACGATAAAAGCTCGTGAAATCGTTGTATTCATGAGAGGAAAATAGTAGCAGCATGCGAATTGAGCAGCGTAAACAACAGGAAGAAATCATAGTGATTGATACCTTGGAAAGAGAGAATCAACAAATGAAGGAGAGCAAGGATGAACACGGAGGAGGTTGACATCAAAATCATCGTCAGTAATTGAACTCGCAGAAAGTCTTTATCGTCCAGCAGTTACAGTGTACACAGCAGCGGCATTGGAGTGCGTAAGGATGTCGAAGGAAGCATCAGCATGTGAATTGGAAAACCTAGAGGAGAGAGAAGAACGTAGAAGACGACGGTGGATTGAGGAATGCGAGCAAAAATTTGAGAGCACCGATAACACGCCGCATGTATGAAGAAGAAGAAGATTGTTGAGGAAGAAAGGTAGAAAGAGAAATTTGAGAGAAAGAAAAATGGTGGAAGAGAAGAGAAGAGAAGAGAATTTTGTTGAAATGGTGAGTGAATGAGTGAGTTTATGCAATTGACGAGAGTTGATGGAGTAACACCGAGTTTGTGTTGTGTTGTGAGTGAGTGTTGGAGCCATAAACAACAGATGGAAAGCCGTTTCATGGCCTATTTGAAACAGTTGTACTTTTCTTCATAGGGTGACGCAATTCCCTAGAGAGAAGTGATCCAATATGACGCGGCATCATGGAAGAAGGTGGGCCTCTTTTTTCTCAACTCAAATGCATCCTTTTCATCTGATTAATCAAATCAAAATGCTCCCAATTACGAAACCATATGCTGTTCTTCCTGGTTTTGGCATTTTTTAGAGTTTTTTAATATTATTTTCGAAGAAAATATTAATTACTCTTTAAAGCCCTTGTCTTTATCCTTTCATCTTTTGTATTAATTTTATAATAATTGTTTAAGTTTTTTTTCTCTAACTAAAATAATTTCATTTAATATTTTTCATTGATTTGTAAATTTTCTGTTTTTTCGTTTTTTATTTTAATGTTTATTTTTTTTCTCTGCTATTAGAACTATTTCCGCTCTCCTTACATTTAAAAAATTTTATTTCATTTTGACAGGTAAAAAATATACATAAAGAAATAAAGTTTTATAAAGATACAGATGAAATAATTAATTTATATGTGTGCATTTATTATTATTATTTAAAATGATTGAAAAAATATATAAATATTTTATTAAAAGGTATAATTACTGATTTAGTATTCCAACATTTTGGTTAAGTTCAATTTGGTTCTCATACTTTTGGTTTGTTCAATTTAGTATCCTAATTAACTAAAAAAATTCAATTTGGTCTTCTCCGTTAGGTTGGAGTTAACACCGTGTCCGTCCAGGACACGTGTCAAGCCGTGAAATTTTTATTTATTTTTTTATTTTAAAAAAAAAAATATTTTAAAATTTTTAATTTTTTTTCAAAAAATTTAAAAACTCTTACGTGTCAGTTTACATCGTGCCACATGGCAGCTTACAATCATCACACATGGCAATGATAATAGTTGTTTTCAATTTAGTCCTTTATTTAAAAATTTTTGGTTCAAATTAGTACCCCAATTTTTTAAAATGATCTAATTTCGTCCTCTCCAATTTGAGACCAAATTAGTAAATAAGCTTAACTACAACTTATATATACATGTTACAATAATTTTTCCTAATATATACATCAAATCATTTTACCTAAATACTTAAATTATTTTATTTTTTACATTTTTTACTTTTGTAATTTTTTACACATGAAATTTTTTACATTTGTAAAAAATAAAATAATTTGAAGATTTAGGTGTAGTGATTTGATGTATAAATTCAAAACAATTATTTTAACATGTATATATAAGTTATAATTAAACTTAGTTACTAATTTGGTCTCAAATTGGAAAGGACAAAATTGAATCATTTTAAAAATTTGGGTACTAAATTGAACCAAAAATTTTATATAGACTAAATTGAAAACAACTATTACCATTGCCACGTGTCATGATTGTAAGCTGTCAGGTGGCATGACAATAAACTGACACGTGGTAGTTTTTAAATTTTTTTTTTAAAATAATTAAAAAATAAAAAATTTCACGACTTGACACGTGTCCTATACGGACACGTTGTTAACTCCAACTTAACGGAGATGACCAAATTGAATCTTTTTAGATAATTTGGGTACTAAATTGAACAAACCAAAAGTATGGGATCAAATTGAACTTAACCAAAAAGTTGGGGTATCAAATCAGTAATTATATCTTATTAAAAAACTATTTTACTTCTTTAGAACTAAATTAAAATAGCACTTAATAAAGAATGAATATTATTATTGTTTATTATCATTATTAAAATATAATACAAATTATCTATTGCCAATAGTGAACTACAAAATTTATTTATTACACAAGTGCGGTTTTAAGGGAGCTTTAACTACACAACTAAAATTGGATCATAGAAAAGAATACTATTATGGTAAAATAGTTAAAAATATTTTAAGCAATTTTTTTTAAAATAATTAGATTACAAAAGTTAATTATCCTTTTATTTCACTTTTTATATGTTAATTTTTTTAAGACTTAATTATATTTTGAGTCTTTTATAAATTTGGAAATTTTCAATTAATTATCTACTTAAGTTTTATAGACCATTAATTCTTTGAAATTTTAAAACTTTTCAATCAAGTCTATGTAGTAAGGTGTTGTTATTAACTATGTGGCCATTGATGACGAGATTGTAACACCCCAAAAGTATAGGAAAATTCTATTTATAGGTTGCATACATAATAAATATTAAGTAAAATTGAACAAGTAAACATGAGAAATGCTTAACCATACCCAAGATTTAATTACAATCCTTTTGTAGAGTTTATAAAAAGAAGTTAATTTCTACACAATTCAAAATCAAAATAAGGACTATTATTACACACTACAAAGTATATTCATATATGCACAAAACTACTCTTCAAGGCTCTCACTAATAAACCATCCCTACTACCTAGTCTCATTGTCACCTGCAACCCTGCTCATGCCCTAACGACGATCAACACAAAAAGAAGGGTAACTTAATTATAATTTTAAACATTAATTCTAGAATTAATATCACACCCTATACATATAACATGCAAACATTTAAACTAGACATACATTCAATTCAAGAAACGAGATTTAATAAAAGAAGCACAGACATAAGCATTCTACACTCAATATCTAAATGTATGCATTGACTTTGACATAAGTATTGCACCTGTCATAAAAAGATTGTGTGAAGTTGTTTCTTAGTTGTTTCGTCATTTCTAAGTAGATGTCTTTCTAAGCCAAGTTATCTCTTACTTGTGGACAAGCAAGGTTTTAAGTTTGGAAGATTTTAATTACATTGATTTTACCTACTTTTGTGTATTTATTTTTGTAAATAAAATCAACTCCTTTATAGCTTTTATTTTGTTTAATCCTCAAGTTTATCTTGTTTTGATGTTTTCTTGTGTTTTAGTTATTTTATGCTTGTTTTACCCCTAATCTCCATTTAAGTGTTTGAAATAAGTGAATAAAAATTAATTTTTGTGGAGGAAAACGAGTTAGAACTCAGGGGAGCATGATTGGATGATTACAAGATGATTTTGAGGAAAATACCCATGTCGGGTGCCAAAGGAATCACGCCTAGCATTGCGAACACATAGCACACAATGTTGCAAAGGAACCCAACGTCGAGCAGTACAAGAAGGGCGTCATGCACCACATGCAGCATGAAAAGGTGACGCCAAGCAGTTCATGGCAGCACTAGGCAGTGGCTAATCGACATCTAGTGATGGCGGTATTAGGCTATCAATATGGGGTATTATTTCATGTCTTTCGTGAGGGTTTGGGGATTCTCTCACTCCCACACTTTCTCTCCACCTTGTGCGACTAGGAGACGCCTTAGGAATTTTCCAAGGGTGATGGGAAACACTCTTTTCTCCTCCTTGGGTTTAAATCTTCATCCATGATGTATTTCCTCCTTGGATTTGATGAGGGAAAGGACTTGTAGATTGGAGGTGCAAATGCAAAAGGGATGCACGATTGGAGCTTGATGTAGCTGCTAGGTGCCTTGGGAAAGTGTCTTTTTCTTCTATTTGGTTTTAATTTCTTCCTTGTCTCTTCAATTTCTAAATCCTAAGTTCTCCACCATGGAAAGCAAACCTATTTGTTGATATTAGATGTAATACATTAACTTCTTGTGTATTTTATGATATTAATACATATTCTTTTCCATTTCTAGGTTAGTATTTGGTTTCTATGTTTAATGCTTGTTGTGGCTTGATCACCCATGGCTTGATTGTTGGTTCTTGAGGTGTTAGAAAATACCTTTTATAACCCAGAACTAAAACTAAATACCTAATGGAGATCGTATGAAGGGATAAAACGTGATTAATTAGTAATCATAAAACTCTTGACCTTGAGACATGGTTTACTCATTGGGGATTCAAGAATTGGAACTTAATGAGTAATTATAGGCTCACAATCTTTAGGGATGATATTTGAGTAAGTTTGTGAGTTGATTTTGAATTTAAATTATTATTAAGATGATTGAGAATGCAAGAGAATGAAGTGGTTGAAGTCTAATTTTGTCAATTGTAAATACACTATTTTAATTTCAGTCGCACAACAATTGTTTGATAAAATATCAAAAATATTTTTTATGTATATTTGTGAATTGCAATAGTTACCATGTGTGCACAAGTCACTAATGGAGAGAACAATAAAATACTTATTACTTGCTGTCAACACCCAATTTTGTCCAGATGACTAAATAATAATTAAAATAAAATAAAAATATTTTTTATAATAATAATCTTATTTTTCTTATTTTCTAGACAACTAATTTAAATATATAATAAAACATATCTAAACTTTTTTTTAAATAGAAAAGTAAACGAAATAGAAAAAAAATAAGAAAATGAATTTTATAATGAAAATAAGTTTTTAAAAGATAAACACAAAAAGAAAAACATAAAAATAATTATTAAGAATAAGAATTAAAAAAAAGATTTTTATAATAAAAAAATAATAATAAATTAAAATAGAAAAACAGTTTTTAAATAATCAAAATAGTTTTATAAAATATATTTGAATTTATAAAAAAATGAAAAAAAATAACGGTACAAAAAACTATAAAAATATTATTTTAAAAAAATATATTAGACTAATAAGTATATAAATAAAAAAATAATAAATAAATAAATAAATATATATATATATATATATATATATATATATATAGTTTCTACTAAACAAAGAAATAAATTGAAATTAGGAAAAATAAGAAAAGTTATTTTTTCAAAATAATTTGTTATATGGTATCGTTACTCAACTACATCCTCTTTATACTCCCACAATCTAGATTATCTCTCCATTTCTCTGCATCCTCTTTATACTCCTACAATCTAGATTATCTCTCCATTTCTCTCAATCTCCGCACACAGTTAATATCTTAGACAATGCTAAAAAAATAGAAAAAGGTCTTAGGATCTCATGGTCTCTTACGTTCGTCCCTCAAGCTCTTTTTCTTTCTTTTCTCAACTTCATTTAATAGAGGTTTTTTTCACACGATACATAACTAGATTTTTCTCCTTTATCCACTGTCATCTTCTTCCCAAGGTCAAAAAGATCCTTTTTGGATCTCACTCTCATCACCCTTCATTAACGATCATTCTAGAAGAACTCACACCAAGGGATCACACACCACGATACCAAACACAAAGAAAAAGCACCTGAAAAATACTTCTTGGAGAGGCAAAGCCACCTAAAACATAGAGCTTTGAGAACATAAAAGAGAGGTACACTTGCAAACATTGTTTTGATTTTGAAAAGCAAAAATCATCACACAGGTGTGAAAATAATCTAGGTTTTTTTCCTCCTTTTATATTTACTTGTGATATTTATTATGAGATCATAGCACCGAACATATTGATTGTTTTTTTTCTCTCTTTTCCTTCTCTTACACTAAAGCTCGAACTCGTCATGGCATTGTATGTGCATGTTCTAACTATCATTGTTTTTATGAAATTGTCTCTTATAATATGGGTTTGTTATGTCAAAAGAAATGGTTGGTTGTGTAATATAAGGATTTGGGATGGGCTTTATTGCCATTAATATTAGATGCAAGTTGCATATGTTTTGTTGGCATAAAAGGTGTCAAAGAAACATAAACCTTATATGTATATATAAATCTCTGCATTTGAAAGCTTTTTTTGGTACATTAATTTATTAATCAAAATCTTTTATACTTCTTCCTTAATTTGTATCGGAATGCGAGTGTTGATTTTAATGGCTAATATCATATGTTGCTTGTATTGGATGTTTCAAAATAACGCACAAGATACACACTAAACATGAATATTGGAATAAAAAATTTTGAGATAGCTATTGAATAATAAATATGTCTACGCATTAACTGAGAAAATTTTATTTTTGTTTGGTGATATTCTTTTCTAAAAGAGATATATAATATTTTAAAAAAATTATCAATTATTTTTTTTATAGATATATTGCATGACATTAATTATCCTTTTGAACCTCGAATTTGCTTGATAATTAAAATTTCAAAATTCTCATTAATTATCATGTTGAGTCTTAGACTTGCTTGATAATTAAAATCTTTCAAAATATTTTCATAACATTAATTATCATGTCAAGTCTCAAACTCGCTTGATAATAAAAATTTTCATAACATTGATTATCATGTCAAGTTCTAGACTCGCTTGATAATCATTATTTTCATAGCTTTAATTATCATGTTGAGTTCCAAACTTGCTTGATAATCATTATTTTCATAACATTAATTATCATGTCGAGTCTCGCACTTGATAATCATAATTTTCATGACATTAATTATCATGTCAAGTCTCGGATTTGCTTGATAATCATTATTTTCATAACATTAATTATCATGTCGAGTCTCAAACTCGTTTGACAATCATTATTTTTCATAATATCATGTCGAGTCTCAGACTCACATGATAATCATTGTTTTTTATAACTTTAATTATCATGTCGAGTTCCGAACTCGCTTGATAATCATTCCTTTTTATAATTTTTTCATAGTTTTAATTATCATGCCGAGTCTCGGACTTGTTTAATAATCAAGATTTTTAATAACATTAATTATCATGTCTAATCTCAGACTTGCTTGATAATCATTATTTTCATAACATTAATTATCATGTCAAGTCTCAGACTTATTTGATAATCATTATTTTTCATAATATTAATTATCATGTCGAGCCTCGGACTCGCTTGATAATCATTATTTTTTATAACATTAATTATCATGTTGAGTCTCATACTCGTTTGATAATCATTATTTTTCATAACTTTAATTATCATGTCGAGTTCCGAACTCACTTGATAATAATTATTTTTCATAATATTAATTATCATGTCGAGTCTCATACTCGCTTGATAATCATTATTTTTCATAACATTAATTATCATGTCGAGTCCCGAACTTGCTTAATAATCATAATTTTTCATAACTTTAATTATCATGTCGAGTCTCGGGCTCGCTTGATAATCATTATTTTCATAACTTTAATTCTCATGTCAAATCTCAAACTCGTTTGATAATCATTAATTTTAATACTTTTTAGTTATCTTGTTGGGTCTCAAACTTGTTGTATAATTACTTTTTACAACTTACAAAACCTCTTCAAAATAATTCAAGTTTACAAACTCTTCCATCTTTTCTAAATAGTCTTTTATCTAGAACTATGTGATTCCTGATTCTCCATTCCGATTGGAGATACGTAGGAGCAAGGTCAATCCTTGTCGGGTTCACCTTCCCAAAATCACATCTTTTACAATAAATTTTTTTATCTAGAATTACATGATCCCTGATTCTCCATTCCGATTAGAGATACGTAGGAGTAAGGTTAATCCTTGTCGGATTCACCTTCCAAAAATCACATCTTTTACAATAATTTTTTTATCTAGAACTACGTGATCCCTGGATTTCCATTTTGAATGGAAATACGTAGGAGCAAGGCCAAGTCCTTGTCGGGTTCACCTTCAAAAAAGTTAAAATCTTTTCAAAATCCTTTTTCAAAGTCTTTTATTTAGAACTACATGATCCATGATTTTCCATTCTGAATGGAAATACGTAAGAGCGAGGCCAAGTCCTTGTCGAGTTTACCTCCCAAAAATTTAAAATGGTTTTAAGATCTTTTTCCAAATAGTTTTTAAGAACTACGTAATCTTGATTCTCTATTGCGAATGGAGATACGTAGGAGCAAGGTTAATCCTTGTCGGGCCCAACTAAAATTTTTAACAATATTTTCTTTACCAATTTGTATTTGTTTGTCTGTTTGATTTTTTTTGGGGGAAAACTAATATTTTAAAAGTTACATTAATTTTGCACACTTAATTAAAGGGAACCGTCTTTGGACGAACGATGTGGGGTGCTAATACTTTCCCCACACGTAACTGACGTAATTCGAAGACTATTCTTTTTAAGGTTTTTCTATAGTTTTTCTTAATAAACTATGGTGACGACTCCTCTGTATTTTAAAATAATTTTTTCGTCATCCCGTCGTGACCTCGGTTGCGACACTTGCTACATGCACTTATCATTCTTTTGTGTAATCACAAACATTTACCAAATCATCTTATCAATAAGAGTATCCAATTCAAAACATTTTAAATAGTCATTTATCAACCAAAATTCAAGAACACAGAAGTCCAAGCATTCAAATGAATTTTCTATCAACCATAGTCCATGTCCAAAACTCAAGATATTATGACCACGTCACTTTCACATCTAAATCAACTATCTTAAGGTTGTATCAGAAGCATAAATAAGCTTCATTTACCTATATTGCTTATTTTTAAATTAGGTTTAATTATGCCTTTGGTCCCCATTTTGGAGTCAAAATCTCAAAATGGTACCCAAATTTTTAAAAGTCTCAAAATAGTCCCCTTTTTTGTTGAAACGTCTCACGTTTGCCTTTTCCGTTAAGTCAAGGTTGACGCCATTAGAGGAGTGTCACGTGTCAGTTCCTCGATTTTTTGAATTTTTTTTTATTTTTATTTTTTTCGAATTTTTTTAAAAAAATCAAAAAATTGCCACGTGTCAAGATGTCATCGTGCCACGTGGCAGTGACAGAGTGGCAGTGACAGTGACACGTGTCAGTATTATGCCAGGTGTCATTTTCTTAGTCTCAATTTGGTCCCTTTATTTTAATTTGTCTCAATTTAGTCCTAATTTTTGTAAAAATGAGCAATTTTGTCCCTCTTAAAATTGAAACAAAATTTAATTTTATATAAATGTTATACAAATATTTTTATTAAATTTGATATTTTTATTCAAATTGATATTTTTATTATATATTTTTAACATAGCTAAGTTTATTTAAAATTATGTT
>Ga0214543_1005122_pt1 | contig 24387 bp, 15 predicted proteins | sample CNSS2metaG_FD_160094 | JGI IMG/M metagenome (GOLD analysis project Ga0214543, IMG submission 160094) | Root nodule microbial communities from cowpea collected in UCLA plant growth center, Los Angeles, California, USA - CNSS2 | ecosystem: Host-associated > Plants > Roots > Nodule | place: USA... | reverse complement strand
AAAACACCAGCAAAAAAAAAAAAAACTAGGTTAGGAGAACTGATCTAAACATGTTTAAAATAGTAAAAGAAAGTTAGAAAGAAGGTTAATGACTCCAAACAGCAAAGAAAGAAAGAAAGAACTACAACCACCAGTCAGCTATTAACGAGAAGGAAATGAAACATGAGTAAACTGGTGCAAAAACTTAGGGAGTGAATCCTGTCAGCACAACACCAGCCAAAAACAATGTCAGAAGCAAGTTAGAAAAGTTAGTAGTGTGAGAAAACTGAGATAACAAAGAAAAAACTGCTAAAACAAAGCAAAGTTAGTAAAAGCAGAAAAAACTGTTATCACAATGTTGGTGCAGAGGTTATCAAAAACAAAGAACGAAAAATGTTAGTCAAAGCAAAACAGCAAAAAGCATATCAGATCAACTAAACTAAACCAGTATCTACTTATTAAAAGAAATGAAAACCACCTGACAGCTGATAAAACTACTGAACAAAATAAAAATCAACTATTGTTGGATACACTTGAAAGGAATAATTTGAAAGAAAGAAGGTTCTTATTTTGTTAATTGATTTGAAACGGTACATGAACTTCTATATATAGGAACTCAAACCCTAAAGTAGTAGTTACAAGAGATCTCTAAAACTTCTAACAACTTCCAACTAATTCTAGTAATACATTAATATCCTACGAACAACTTTTAATATTGTATTTAATATCCAACTAACAACAGTTACTAATGAAACCTAAAAACACTTACACCTTGTCTGAAGATGAGAATATTCCAAAAAGACACTTAATAGCCTTTGTCGAAAGTTTGTCAAGACCTAGAGAGATATTATGAACAAAACAAATACACTCAAACACGTGAATAGATATGGTATAGAGGGTCATTTCGAAAAATAATAGAGCGAGGAACTTTATGGTCAAAAAAGGAAGAAGACATTCTATTGATTAGAAAGTCGGTAGTAAGGGATGCATCTGTTTGAATCGGTTTTTATTCATCCTCCTCTCTTTGAAATTCGGACAAAATTAGTATCTCTATCTTTACTTACCTTTTGTTACGATATTATGAAATTCAAATTTTCATATTATCTAATAAAATTTAAGTAAAGAGGAGCAGCTCTTTAATCACATCGGGATACAAAGTGAATAAGTACCTCTTGGGACACATAATATTTTAATCCATAACATGCATCCTCACCTCATCTAGCATAATGCATTCATATGTTGATACCATTTGCATAGGCATGGTCAGTTTCCTTGCATTACATGCATTTATTTTTGCATTCATTAGTTCATGCTAATAAAATAAAAGTGTGGCACCTTGAAGGACTTGCTAAGATCATGGAGAATACAAGAGAGGCTCAAGAAGCGGTGAAAGCTGATGTTGATAAATTGAAAGAGCAATTGAGTCAGATCCTGGAGGCCCTAAAAGCATTACAAAGCAATGGGAAACTTTGGCCCCACCATATCAGCCAAGAGATCAGATGATCCAAACATTTACACCTTACGGTCTCCCTTCAGGTTACATTCCATCTCTCGAAGAGGATTTAAGGCAAGCATATACCCAAAAGGCGGAGGATCACATATTTGTAACTCATATCAGAGATGACAATGGACTTGGGGCAACCACTCTTACAGAACTTCTGGGAAATGTTCAACCAAATGTTGTGCATGCGACATCGACAAAGGAACCCAAGATGAAGCCTCCATACTATGCTGCCATATTAGTGGATGTCGAAGCAATCAATAACAAATTGGAAATGCTAGAGAAAAGGATAAGAGTCATGGAAGGTGGAAGAAGCTCTCAGTTTGAAAATGTTACTTGGTTGTCCTTAGCCCCAAATGTAGTAATACCTCCAAAGTTAAAATTACCTGAGTTTGAAAAATATAGAGGGACTACTTGTCCTAAGAGCCACATCATGATGTATGGCAAAAAAATGGTTGCGCATCCACGCAATGAAAAGTTGTTGATGCATGTCTTCCAAGATAGTTTGGACGGCGTGGCGCTAAACTGGTATGTTCATCTTGAGCCTTCATGTCTCCAATCTTGGAAGGATTTGGTAAATGCTTTCATGAAGCAGTACGAATATAACATGAATGTGGTGCTTGGCAAGTTACAATTGCAGAACATGGTGAAGAAGGAGTCTGAATCATTCAAAGAATATGCCCAAAGGTGGAGAGAGATTACTAAGTAGAGCCTCCTCTGAGTGACAAGGAGATGGTTACCGTATTCCTAAATACTCTGCAATCACCATTTTATGAACACATGATAAGTAGTGTTTGCTCGAGCTTTGCTGATATAATGATAATTGGAGAGAGGATTGAGAGCGGCATAAGGAGTGGAAAAATTGCACTCGGTCTGAATCTGGTAGCAAATTTGAATGAGCATAGTCCCGGATATGGGAAGAATAAGGAACAAATAACTAATACACATCTCATTGTCTATCCTCAAAAGTTGTATTGTTCTGACAATTCTGCTTAGTTGCATCATTCTCCTTCACGGATTTCAAGCATATGATATATCCGATCTTTCACCCAACGCCAGCTCACACAACACAATCTCACGCATCATCATCCTTTCATAACCTTTACCATTCATGAGCCTTCACCCTCGACCATTCTAGCACCAAACATTCATGTCTCATCTTCCCCAATCACACGCGTCCAACACAGAACAGTAAATCAGAGAGAAGAATAGGTAGAGTGTGGTTGCATGATGGTTGTGGACGTGCATTAATGGCAGTGGCTCTGGGTGCTCGTGCGAAGGCAGTTTGAGTTATGCCAGAGAGGAAGGAGAGTGAAGGTTGCATGTTTGTAAGCTCTCGTCGTCAACGTCCATGGTGGACACCTCTCATTCGTGCATCCCTATTTTTTTACTATGCACCCCCATATGTTGACTGTGTTAATTATTTGCCGCACCCCTTAAATTGTTACATACACCACACGTCTTGTGGGCTGGATAGTCATTTATTTCATACACCCCCATAATTGTTAACCCCACATTCCATGTGTTTGTTCTGGAATTGTTTGTATTGCAGCCCATGTTTAACTACTCACACCCTCATTTACTTCATATACCTCACTATTCATGCACCCTCATATCTTGGTTTTCCACTTTCCTCCTTAATTAAATTGCACCTTCTTATTTTTTTTTCTAAAACAATAAATATTTAAAAATTATAAAAATTGCAAAAATTACAAAAAATAGAAAAATGTAGAAAATGAGAAAGTTTTCTTTTTCTTGTCGTGTTTGTCCCGCTCACGTTGTGACACACCTATTTTCAAATAATTCAAAAAACACCAAAATAACCTATTTCAAAAATTAAAAACATCAAACACTCTCAAACAAACGGTTCTAAAGAACTACGTAACTCTGATTTCTCATTTTAAATGAAAATACGTAGAACTAAGATCAATTATTGTCGGGCCAAAAAATCAAAAAATATTTTTCTTGATTATTGTTGTCTCATTATTTTTTGGGAAAAATTAATGTTTTGAAAATCACATCAACTTTGCATGTTTAATTAAGGGTATCCATCTTTGGGCGGGTGTTGTAGGGTGGTAACACCTTCCTTATGAGTAACTGATTTCCGAACCCAAAAATATGGTTTTTTGCAGATTTTTCTTTATGGTTTTCCATAGTTTTTCCGAATAAACTATGGTGGTGACTCCAAAATCTCTTTTCAAACTCTTTTTTGGTTTGTCGTCTCGTCGCGGTTTCGGTTACGGCAGTTGGTGACTCCATTGGGGATTCCTAAAGAGTCAAGTCATTTAATTTGATATGCGAGCTTGATATGGTTTTCCTTAGTGTTTTCTTTCCCCTTTCTTTTTATTTGTATATTCTTGTCTCTACTTGGAATAATTGTGTGTGAATTGGGAATAATTATGTGTGAATTGTTTTGCTTATTTTGTTAGATATTTGTCTGATAAATTTTCTAGTTGTTTTGCAGGTAGGGTTTTGGTATGCATCATTCTCCTTTTACACACATTGTGCATTACATGAGTGGGACCTTATACCCAGGTCTGTCTAACTTAGAATTATAGGGGATTGTGTAGCAGTGTCAAAAATCTCTTCAATTCTTCTACTAGAACCCGATCCTTTACTATATGAGACCATATCGTTATTGGTTTATGTGAGAGGTACCTTGAGTTGCATCAAAGAGACATTGAATGTCATTAGCAAAAATGTCTTGCACCCTTTTCCAAATGGAATAGCATGTCTTATTCGGTCTCGGAATTTCTAAGACATCTCGTTCAATGGATTGCCATAAAACAACACATAACTGGAAATCCAGTTTTGCCTACTGAGGTTTGTCATCATCTAAAATAGTAGGAACATCCTTCTCTTAGTGATCATGGTATCCTTGACCTAGGAATCATAACTCCAGATAAGTGGACCAAGATAAATATTTTTTACAAATGAGCTTTGCTGTCGTAATAGTAGTAGTAGAAAGAGGGAAAATAATTTTACAAAGTTAGTGTGTTTTTTTTAGTTTGGATTGTTTTATTTTCAACAATGATATTTTGACTCTTGTTTTCTGTTACCTGTCCCATTGATGTGGCAGTCCATACGGCTTTTGTTTTTGCATTTTGTTTTTTTTTTCTTGTTGAGGCGCATGTGTTTGGATTGAGCAGAAGGCTCCTCCTGTCTTCATTTGAAAAAAGCAGAAAATAACTTTCCCCACTCTCACTTCTCTTCTCTCATTAACGGTTTTCTTTGGTATTGGATAAAAATCTAGGTTGTTCTTTCTTTCGAGATGTCATCCTTATTTTACCGGACTATTATTACTATTTGTGTGTGGTAGAGAGATTGAGTATAACCTGCACATTACTGGTGTGTGCAGCTTTGTGTTCCTCATTGCGCATTCGATATGTCTTTGGTGTGTCTTGCCCGTGGGTATTTCTTCGTAGCAGGTTTGGAGAAATTTTTGAAATTGTGTTTAGGGTTTCATGCATTTTGGATTTGTTACTATTGGTTGTGTACATTCAATTATTTTGTTGGTCTGTGCGAATCTTGTTTTTGGGGCATTTACTGTTTTTGTGTACCTTAAAAATTCGAGTAATAATTTCAGTTATTGATTGATTTGTACAGATTTTATTGAGGCATTCCTGCGGGACCAGATATGTTGGTTCTTTGAATAAAACATTAACCGCATAACAGAAGTTGCATATTGAAGCATCTCCATTTGGATGGTTCACCATGTTGAATGTGTATGTGAAGATCAGTTGGACATTTCTAACTGAGTTATGTGGTAGTTGGGTGGAGAGAAGAGGTGATTTTTTAGTTAGATCTGACGTTGTTGGTTCTAATTTGTTAGATGTATGCAATATTAAAACTCGGTTATGTTGCCGTCACGGTAGAAACTGGTGGAAATTTGGAGCTTGTTGCCACAAGAAGGCGGTGGTGATGGTGGGTTTTTCTTGGCGGCCCATGACAGCTGCTTTTCGCTTAACGGGATGTGAACGCGGAAAGGGTATGGCAGAAAACGTGGGACAGTGGCATAGAATAGAGATAAGGGCAGCGATTTGGGTAAAGGACAAGGGCAGTAGTGTGGAGAAAAGACAGCAGCGGCATGGAGGAGAAGCAGGGGCGGTGCAAAAAGAAGAAACCTGTTTAGGAGGGGTAGCCGCACAGGAAGATAACCCTAATTGCTGACTAAATGATATTTTGGGTGAGAGGCCTAAGTACTGTTGTTTTAAAATTTGGATCCGACCGAATAAATTTATTTTAACCTAATACTCAATAACCTTTTTTTTCTATTTTAATCTCAGACCTTGATACTGACTCTAGGAAGATCTTTAAATAAGGTAGACATTGATACTGACTCTAGGAAGATCTTTATGTAGATGTTAATATGATATATGATTTACTTCTGAAATGTTGTGAACGTGTTAGTGTAAATGAATTTTGTAGGTTGTACGTTTTGTTAGGTATATGAGAGTTCTTGTTCCCAAATCGAATTGGAAGAGTTTTTCCAATTTTGTTTAAGATTGTGGATGACCTCTAAAATCTTGAGAAATTTAATTGGGTAGTTTTGAATATGAATATTTTGAGGAAGGAAGAAAATACAAGGCTCTTTCATTTATTTGTTGTAGGTAATGTTTGAATATTTAATCTTGATTATAATTAAACGTATTTACAATGCCTGATCACGAATGACAACTTTTATCGTGGTGTAATTGTTTCAGTCATGGGCTTTTGAGCATGTACTAATTTTGCAACACAAAGGGGCAATGTTGGAGAACCAGTTTCTCCCGAGTGCTACATTGAATGGATGTGAAATTGTTGAGTGTAAACATATTTTACTTGGGCTGATGACTGTTGATGGATTGGGCAATGCCATCTGTTCTTTCGATGGGAGCCTGTCTCTCCCTCTTTCAATCTCTTTTTAGAACAGAGCGCACCATTCACCTCACCATTTTTCGGGCTCCGATTCGGTGGTTGATTGAATTTGGTAGGTTCTGATTCTCTGAGGTTTTATGGAACTGAGCAGAGATGTTGAAACTGAGGGTTCCTGCGGTACCATTTTTAGGGGCTGAAGTTTGATTTTATCGAGTTTAGCAACTGATGAGATCATAATCTGTTTGATTGTTTGGATTCATTTGGGTTTGTATAAGCTTGTGATTTGTGACGGTGGGTAATGATGGGATCAATGAATGAAAATATGGTGTCTTGTTTTGCATTTGATTGAACTTACGAAGTTGTGTGTTTGATTCAGTTATTGCGATTGTGATTAATGCGCATGGCTGCTTTGGAGGCGTGCTGCTCTTGTGGTTTTAGTGTTAATAATCCCAGTTTGTGACTGTTTGAATCTCCTTTAACATGCTTACTTATTAAAAAAAATATGCAATTTGGTATTATTTTTTAATTGGGATTCCTTTAAGATTCAAACTATAGTTATTTGCCTATAATTCGTTTTGGATTTGCTGAATTTTTGGGTTGCTGGGTTTTCTCAGGCTGGGGTGATTACATTCATCCCCTTCCGATTTCGCCCAGCATGAGATTTTAGGAAACCAGTTAAAATTGGGATTTAATTGCTATACGACGCACTTGTGACATGGAAGCTGATCACCTCAGATTGCTTGGGCCAAGTTTAGGCTCATTTTTTACATTAATATTTCCTCCATCGGTTTGGGCCATTTCTTCCTGCTCCCGTTTTTTCTTCTTGCGCTTGCATAAATTATTGTATTTCCATTTTAGGTTCATTAAAAATTAATTAAACAGTCCAAAATACTAATTTGACATCCTCTTCTTCCTTATGTTGTGGATTTCCTACACCTTCCTTCGTGGGGGTAAATAGCGTTCGGGGTTTGAATTAAGCTTGTTTGGGGTTTTAATTCTAAGCATGCTGCATGGTAGATTAACCAATCTGAAATACATTTTTGATTCGATGATATATTTTTTACTACACATTTTGAAAGATAGATATATTTTTCGGAATATAAAATCTGAAATATTTTTCTGAATCTGGAATTGAAATTCGAATTGTTCAATTTGGAAAAAAGTATTATCTTTTGAATCGTATATAGATATATCTTTCAGAATATAAAATCTGAAATATTTTTCTGGAAGTGAAATTTGAATTGTTCAATTTGGAAAAAAGTATTATCTTTCGAAACGTGTAATCTTGAGTATGTCTTTCGAAAATGATATTCCAACATAATTTTTGAACTCAATTTTGACATGACTTACATGACACTCTTTTTTCTTTTTAAACTAATTTTTTTAAATGAAAGTAAACTGATGTGCACGTACGGAAGTTACCCGAAGTTGTTTTTGGTAAAATGAAAACGTTGGTAAGACAGGGAGAGAGAAAGGCGGAGAAAGTTGAGACAGAGTAAAGTGTTGGTGAGACAGGGAGAGAGAAAGTGGGAGAAAGTGGAGACAGAGTGAAGTTCTCGTGTTAGAGAAGCGAAGCGAGAGGCCGTCAACGTAAGAGGAGACACCTGCGATAGCCACGATACTGGACGGGATCGATTCCAATGGAAGCGAGTCGACGACAATGACAACCATTCCACTGGAAGCCGTTTTGCAATGTCGTTTGAGTGTAAGGTTCCTGTTATTGTGTCCCAGTTGTTTCGTTCATCATTGGAAAAGGTTTGATCTTTGGGGGAAAAACTTATTTTTTATTTTCGTTTTTGGTGGAACATTGTTTGACTGAGTCGTTGGTGTTGTCTTCACTGTGGTGTGCTTTTGTAGTGTCCATTGTGTAGTCGCGTGTTGTGGCCTTTGGCAATGGTGTGCTTTTGGTCAACACCAAAATTTTCAAAGCAGCACATTTGGGGGTTTTGGAATTTTGGTGGCCGTATGTTACTGACTTTTGGTGGGAGATGGAAAATAGGAATTTTTTATGTTTCACGGGATGAGCGTTGGTGTTTGATTGGCTATAATTTGTTGATGTTATTGTGTGTTGTTTTAGGAATGTTGTTTGGTTTGTCTAATTATTTTATATTATGGCATTGAAGGGTAAATCTTTGCAGTTGTAACATAGAAAAGAATGATGGGTAGATTACAATCTGATGACAAGGTATTGACATTGCAGTTTTAGGATTTGGTTGTTATCATTATTTTTGTTTCAAGTTTAATTATGTTATAATTTATGTCTTTTGATTGATTGTTAGTCTCAGTTGCGTACCTTTTGTTACACGAAGTACATTGCTGAAATGAACGGATTGCTTTTGGATAGCCATCGTGCAAGGATACAAGATACACCATTCCAATGGTGTTTGCACATAGTAAAACCGTTACAAATATGTAATCCCCTTCTGCTGGAGATGTTGAAGCGATGATTACTTGCTCAGGAATCTTTCTGTGTCATGCAACGGTGTATTCCATTTACTTGTGGTGACATTTCCATGTGCTTAGGATTGGGTGGTGTTGGGGTAGATGTGGAATTTGATAAAAATATTTGTTGTGTTGTTGGTTAAGTTATGAAAGATAAATTAATAACAGCTGAAAATGTTATTGATGTGATTAAGAGTTTGGTACAAAGAACTTTATTTAATGATTCTTTCTTATTTGTACAATATATAAAATGATGAAATTGACAATGTTTTTTTGTAGTTATGGGCTATAGAACGGCTTAGATTATCTGCGTCAGATGCAGAGTTAATTTTTCCAAGAACTTTGGGCTGGACGGACGTTCAATTAAAGAGAAGACGCGTTAAGAAGTTATTTCAAGAGAGCCATGTATAAGTCGCTACCATTTTTGCTTTAAGAAAATGTTAATTATATTTTAACTAATTTGTTATGTCTTTTGTTCATTTAGATATTTTTGCAATGGAGGTTGAGAGAAGAAGATCATGAGAATGAAATGAGGAAGGAGGAAATAGGAATTCTGAGGATTTGGGAACTTTTAATGAATTTAATTTACATGACTGTGAGATGATGATGTTGGGCACATTATGGTGTGAAATTTCTTCCATGGATGAAGAAGTACTTTTCGGTGCACACTTGCCCAAACGGTGTCAGTAGGATCCTGTTCTTATAAATATAGGAATTAGTTGAAGAATTTGGTTTCAATACATATGATCTTTGTTAAAGAATGATACCTTCACACATATTTGCATATCGCCTAACCCATTTGGGTTGCACTGTTTCACAATGCATGCTACGAAAGGAAGGATACCAGTTCTATTACAACTTCCTAAGTGTGTAGTATTGTTAATGTCTCCGTCCTTAACAAGCCCTGCCCATGACTGCTTGGACATTTCCTGCAGGCCATGGAATAAGTGTAGTTGATGAATTACATTTTTGAAGGAAAGATTCCAAATCTTGTTCTTTTACATCAAGCCCCTTCCACGGTTCCATTGGCATTGAACAACACACAATATTAACAAGGTTTAATGAACAAGTATGCGAGGCAAATGAAAACCAGTTGGCCAAATTTAATGATGTACAAGTTAAATGCAGAAATGAAAGAGTTGTTGACTTACCTACTATGTAATCGCACAACCCAACAAACTAACAAAGTTATTTTCGTCTGATACCAAGTGGGTCATGGGGTCCAATATATACAAAAAGTAATTAAAGATGATATGTCCATAATACCCTTACTTTTCTTCTTCAGTAAGTTTAATGTTCATTGATGTATTGTTTCCTGTTTCATCGCCACCACATTAACTTCTCTCCAACCCCCTTACCTAACACAACTTAATGTAGAGTTATGGCACCAGCTTCCACATTAAAGGCACGCAGGTGGTAGCTGTCTTTGAATGTTGTTTGGAGCTCAACACTCTTCCTCATTAAAGATCGTCAACTTCCATTCCAAGTAAGTGGGGATTATTAGTTTAATTTTTTTTTGCGAGCAAAAAATATTTTCATCTCCGCATTAATGATGCAGGTTGTTTGCATTGGCTTGGTATGTTTAAACATTACAGTCACAGTTACCATGTCTGTTACCTAGGGTTTCAATCAATGTTCAATGTGATATTTGGCCACCAAGTCTTTGTCTTTGAATGAAATATTGAACATCTTATCTAATGACATGTACATCCATCTTGTTGAGCATACAAATATTGTAATTGAATCCTTTCCGTCACTTGATGATATTTGCTTAGGCTGTGAAAGTCCATATGTGTTTTGATACGTTAGAGGCTGTGAAATTTTTTAAAGAAATTATGCTATCAACATTGGCTTTGGTGTTAGGATCAGAAGTTCCCTACGCGGAGAAGACAATGAAATCAACTACATAAAGTTAGTATTTTCTCGTGAAGGAAGTAATCTTGAGTATGTCTTTTTATGGGCAACTCACCTTCACTCAACTCTTCCACTTGCTCCCCATCATCGCACTGGTGCACAACACCAAGGAGGCATAATAGCCATGCATGTAGTATCTACATCATCATATGCACTACACACATCATAAACATCATTCCCTTTTTCAGTTTACTCTTTGTAGCACCACCGTTAATGATTTCATTAATCAACATAGGCTCGTATGTAATCCCTTTTCCATGCGCCTCTGTTCCACCTCCATCCTTTTTCTCTTCTCCAATCAAGCTTTAGTTTTCGACAAGCCTCTAACGCCACTCCAAACCCTCGCCAATTTGGGTTCTTTTCAATAGAAGCCATTTCTTCAATAGGTTCCAACACCCTTCTTCCTTCTCTGTCGTTGACCTCGATGACTGACACTATCAACAACAGCTTTTCAGGTCATATTAGGAAGGGGTTCAACGATAGCAAAACCGACTTCATCCTGTCATCTCTTTGCTCACTCTCTATCACTCACTCTCATGTGCCTCCGTGAGCACTCCTGGCACCCGTCGCTGCCAACAGATCCTCGTTGGAGTGGATCGCTTTCAAAAACCACCACTGTCGCACATCTGTCACTAGCCATTCCTCTTCTGCATGAGCTTGTTGCAAGCTTGCAAAAGTTTGGGTCACCTCCAATATCGTGTTCGCCATTGCTCTCCTCCGATATTGTTGTTGGATACCACTTCATAGGTAATATATTTGTTATTCATTGCGCATTTGTTGTGCAGGTAGAGGTTCTGGTGCATTAATTTCTTTGCTACTTGTTAGGGTATGGTAATCTATTTTTATATATTAGATGATATATTATCATTTACTTTTTAACAACTTCTCTCACAGCCTTATAGCCTTACGTGGTTCTGACACATTTTATTTTTAATTTTTTTTTGAATTTGTAGGTATGGAAAACAAAACAGAATGGATTTGAAAGGAATCGAGAGTCAGAAAGACAAAGCGCGCGAGCGTCATTTTTTTCAACTAGTCTTTGCTGTCTTTAACCACATTTCTTTGTCTTCAACCTTGAGTTGTTCTAAAAAATTGTCTTCTTCTTCATACCCCTTTTCAAACCATTTAGTTGTCACAATTGTGTGGGTTATCCCACGAAAGCTTCAAGGTGGAAAGAAGGGATTTTTGTGGGGTTTGTAGTGGCGTGATCTTTGTAGTGTTGTGGGTTGGTAGTTTTCGTCTTTGTGGTAGAATCTAATCGAGGTCTTTTTTTTGTATAGTGGTTATGATTTTATTTTCTATAAAAGGCAAAGACGAAGATGAGTTTTTGTGTCAAATTGAGGTTAGGGTTAAGTTTTTGTCTTCTAATTTTGGTAAGGGTTAGGTATGTATCTTATTTTGTTTGTTTTTGGCCTTTTTGTCGATTCTTCTTATATCATATTATGACATTGAGTGTAGAGAAAATGTTCTCTGACTGTATTGTGGTTTTGGTGTTTGCGTGAAGTGTGCTTACTTGACTATTACTTTTCCTTGTAATGGCTGGTAAATGGAAATATAATTCATCATTGGCAATGTTACCTTAGATATTCCTTTATTTACCACTGTTAGAATTATGTGTTTACTGAAGAGTTAATAATTGTGATCTCATGATCTATGATTTGCACATTACATATCCATATTAATTGTAGTTAAGTAGGAAATTCCTTTTAGTGGTTGGTTTATAGAGTAAACTATAAGCCCATAAATGTGCTAACTTATGACTTAATAATTGCTAACCCATAATCTATGATTTGCACAGTAGATATCCATGTTAATTATAGTTGAGCAGGGATGACTTTCAGTTGTTGGCTTGTGCAGTAAAATGTAAACCCAATCATGTCCTTATTGATGAGTTAATAATTGATAACCCATAGTTTATGATTTACACATTAGATATTCATGTCAATTATAGTTGAACATGAATGATTTTCAATGGTGGGCTTATTCAGTATGGTGTAAACCCAAATAAGTGCTTACTGATTACTTAACAATTGCGAACACATGGTCTATGATTTGCATATTAGATATCCATGTTAATTATAGTTGAGCGGATGATTTTTAGTTGCTGGCTTATATAATAAATTGTAAACCTAATTTATGTTCTTATTGAATACTTAATAATTGTCAATCCATGTTATATGTATTTCACGATGATAACAATTAATACCAAAATATATGTTCTAACATTTTTTGTTATTTGCAGGTTGTTTTTGGTTGGAGCTTAACGACTGACGAAATAAACAACCCCAATCTTAACAAAGACACTAAGGAATAAAATGGTGACAAGTCCTCGTGCATTTCAAAACGAAAAGAAAAATGAATTGATGAACAAATTACAAATTAATGAACTTTGTATTAACAATTTTATATTTTCAATTGAGTAACAAATGTTGCTTGGTGTTACAATTTTATGTGTTTTTGACAATGTTGTACATGCATGACAAAAACTTTATTTTGTGGACTTTGTTAACCAAGTAACATATTATTTTAAAATTACATGTTGTTGCAATTGAGGTATCTACATAACATTTGTTGTGAATTATTTCCATTCTGGAAATTTTTATACAATTATGAAAATGTAGATATACAGCTAAATGCAAACCCACTATGTATTAATTACAAACCCATTTTACAGTTTTTTCAAATATTTTAAATCCGGTATATGGTTATATGAATGTGAAAAACACATATCATGGGTTAACACTTATTTGCACTAAAGTTAGTAAGTAGTGTTGACAGTGAATTAGTAAAATATTTACGTCATTTCAAGTCAAATACAACAACAATGAAGTTAATGGTAGTTCAAATACTAAAAAAATTATATCTTGTACTAGTGAACCCAATAGGTCCACATGCTCCTTGATCAAGTTTTCTAAAGTTGGACTGCTTATGTTCAAATCGTATAACCAGGGTTTACACTTATTAACTTTTCAATAAGCACATAGTTCAAGGAATGAATTCATTTAGTTCTTCGTCTTCATTTGATTTAAAATGGTCATAAATGAAGGTAATTTCACCAATACTTAAATAAATTATAATCAACACTTACTCAGGTTTCGTAAGAGATTTTATGAATGTGCAAAATGCATTACACGAGTTAGCACTTATTTGCAAAAAAATTAGCAAGTAGTATTGACATTGAATTAGTAAAATATTTACGTCATTTCATTTCAAATACAACAGCAATGAAGTTAATGGTGGTTCAAATACTACAAAATTTTTGTTGTATCTTGTACTCATGAAACCAACGGGCTCACATGCTCTCTGACCAAGTTTTCTTAATGTGAACTGCTTATGTTCAAATCCTTTAACTAGGTTTTACACCTATTAACTCTTTGTAAGCACATAGTTAAAGGAATGGAATGATTTAGTCATTCGAATTTCATTTAATTTAAGATGGTCCATAAATGAAGCTAATTTCATCAATACTTAAAAGTTATAGTCAACACTTATTCAGGTTTAGTAAGAGGTTCCATGACTATGCAAAACCAATAACACGAGTTGGCAGTTATTTGTATTTCAGTTAACAACTACTATTGATAGTGAATTTCTAAACTATTTCCTATCATTATAATTGAAGTACTAAAACAATGAATTTAATATCACTTCAAATAGAAGAAAATTAAATTGTAAACTACACTCACGAACCCAACATGTGAAAACACCCTGGTGTGGTTTGAGACAAGGGATCATCAAAGTGCAAAACGTATAACACATGTTTACATTTATTTGTATTGTACTTTTAAAGTATCACTTTTAAATTATAAGTATAATTATTGATTTGGTATCCCAACTTTTTGGTTAAGTTCAATTTGGTACCCATATTTTTGCTTTGTTCAATTTAGTATCCCAATTATTTAAAGAGATTCAAATTGGTCATCTCCGTTAAGTTGGAGTTAACACCGTGTCCGTACAGGACACGTGTCAAGCCATGAAATTTTTAATTTTTTTAATTTTTTTTTAAAAATTAAAAAATGCCACATGTCAGTTTATCATCGTGTCACGTGGTAGCTTACAATCATGACACGTGACAGTGGTAATAATTGTTTTCAATTTAGTACCCCAATTTTTTAAAATGATTCAATTTCGTGATTTCTAATTTGAGACCAAATTAGTAACTAAGTTTAATTATAACTTATATATACATGTTAAAATAATTGTTTTGAATTTATACATCAAATCACTACACCTAAATATTCAAATTATTTTATTTTTTATAAGTGTAAAAAATTTCATGTGTAAAAAATTACAAAGGTTAAAATGTAAAAAATAAAATAATTTAAGTATTTAGGTGAAATAATTTGATGTATATATTAAAAAAAGTTATTGTAACATGTATATATAACTTGTAATTAAGCTTATTTACTAATTTGGTCTAAAATTGGAGATGATGAAATTGGATATTTTAAAAAATTTGGGTACTAAATTGAACTAAAAATTTAAATTAGGGTACTAAATTGAAAACAACTATTACCACTGCCACATGTCATGATAGTAAGTTACCACGTGGCACAATGATAAACTGACATGTGACAGTTTTTAAATTTTTTGAAAAAAAAAATTTTAAAAAATTAAAAAAATTAAAAAATTTCATGGCTTGACACGTGTCCTGTACGGACACGGTGTTAACTCCAACTTAACGGAGAGGACCAAATTGAATCTCTTTAGATAATTTGGGTACTAAATTGAACAAACCAAAAGTTTGGGTACCAAATTGAACTTAACCAAAAAGTTGGGGTACCAAATCTGTAATTATACCTAAATTATACTAGGCATCTATTGTTGTTGATAGTGGATTACTAAAGTATCAGTTCATAAACGAATAACATTTAATCCATAATTAAAAATGTTACACAATACTGACAATGTATGATAGTCTTCACATAAGAAAATAAATACAAACTTTTTAACAACTAAACACAAATTACTATAAAATTTACTAATAACAAATCTTCTAATTCTGTCGCTTTTGCTACAAACGAACACAACTGATAACAAAATCAGAAATCTACACTAATGATGCAATGATGACAAACCTCATTGCAAACAGAGCAAAAATTAAAAATTGGGTTTAGGGATTCCAAACCTTACAATGAATAGTTACATGCACAGGGTTTAAAAATGTTTCAAGAACACGTGTTTGAAAAACATGACGAGGGGTTTGAAAAAGAGCAGTGGTTTCAACAAATGGGGTTTCAAGAAGACAAGTTTTAAGAAGAGAAATTGAAGAAGAATAATGGTTTCAACAAATGGGGTTTCAAGAGGAGAAATTGAAGAAGAACATTGTATTGAAGAAGAACAATGGTTTCAACAAATGGAGATTTAAGAAAACGGGTTTCTATAAGAGAAATTGAAGAAGAACGTTGTATTAAAGAAGAACAAGGGTTGCTAGTTGAAGAAGGTTACTCGAGGTTAAAGACGAAGAACAATGGTTGAAGACGGCGAATACTACTTGAAGAAGATGACGCCCGCTCTTTGCCTTTCTACTTTCAAAGAAACATTTCTTTCAAACCCCTTCTGCCTCCCTTACCAACATGAAAATTCAAAAAAATAAAAAATAAAATACAGTATCAAAGTCACGTAAGGTTGTGAGAGAAGATGTAAAAGAGTGATGTCAACATATCATTTTCCTTTTTATATTTATGTCAAGTCCATTTTAATAGGGTTAGATTATGAACACTTATTGGATACATTTATTACAATCATCATTGAACCCATCAAACAAAATTTAAATGTTCTCAATCACCTCGAAGAGTCCTATAGTTGCAAATTAGTGTCTAACATGTTCATATTTTTCTTAAAAGCAATTAACGCACTAGAAGTGCACCACACCCAATTGCCTATGATATCATGTCACAATAATTTATTCTTCTTATTATACTTATTTTATATATGTTAAACCTTCAATACTCTTAAGTTGGATATCCACAAAATGTTTTCTCTACTCAATTCAAGTATGACCATTACTAATTGATATCCCCAACTTTGTAATTAGTCCAACTGAACTGTACACGTAATACACTATAATTAAACGTAATACAAACAGTACCACATATACAGTGCTTCGTTACTAATTTAAACGACGTCACACAAAATGACTAAATTAAACACAAATTGTGAAAATGATGACCATTTTAAATATTTGATAAAAATGAGGTTCATCCGCAATAAAGACTACGAAAATGAGGACAAAAAAAGTATTTAAGGAAAAAACAAATAATAAAAGTGACGGTGGTGTCAAAATGGATGTTATGCACATAAGAATTTGGGACCACGATAGTTAAAATTGAGATTATGATTAGAATTGTGAATGATTCATATAACAATTGTAAATCATGGAATTGTAAAAGGAATAGTAAATTTTAGTTTTAAAAGAAAACACACACATATATATATATATATATATATATATATATATAAATGAAAATAAAATCTATCTCTTTGTCAATATTTAATCAAATTAAGTTTATAAAAGTAAATATGGTAAAGGTTTTAATCCTTGAGTATCAGTAAAGTAAGTAATATTTTACCAATAAAATAATTACATAATTATTGAATTTTATAAATTAATCAAATTTTATCATTCAAAATTTTAAATAGCACCTGCGAAATTAATGTAATAAAATATGAAAATACGAGAAAAATTAAAGTAAAAAAACAAGAGGAAAAATAAATCATAATAACTTATTACTTTTATGCATATATTAAAATTTAATAAATTGTATTTATAACTCTCAAGAAATTCAATGAGAAAAATATATCAAAAGAAGCAACTATCGGTACTCTTAAATAAAATTAATATAAAATTTTTTATATAAGAAATAATAGAAAGCAATGTAATTATGTTTCTTTGTACGAAAATTAATAAATATTAAAGTTATAATTAATAAATACTAATATTATTATGCTTTGGGTCTATATGAAATTATGACTGCAAAATTGAAAAATTATAATTATATTAAATATTAATTATGAAGTGTTGTACTATGTTGCAACTAAATTGTTGTTGTATTAATTTTTAATTGAAAAAATGAATTTTAATTGTATTAATATTTAATCTAATTAGGAGAAAAGTGATTGTGTGATAGACAACACATATAACGATGTAAATTTTTAATTACGTTGACTTTTAATCAGGTTTATATTTAATTTAAATTGAATTTATTCATTAAAAGAGATGAACATGTAGTATAACAAAAATTTAGAAAAAAAATGACAATTTACACGATTTTAAGATTTGATTCGATAATCTTATTATATTACGATTATTTGTGAACTCTGAGTCATAAATACTACGTAAAATTATAAAATCTTACGATTTTACGATTTAAATCTTGATTTTGATTACCGCAATAACTAATTGTTGTTCTTTTGTGCAGCACCTCCTTAAGTTTTGCCATTTGGGAGGGGCTAATCGCAGGATTATAATTGCATTGTGATGTAATCTAAACCTTGAAATTTGATTGCATGAGGTAATGCATTCAAGTGTCTAGTACAACATTCATGTAACATTGGCTGCTTTTTTGGTGGAAAATGATATAGTGACACATCAATTTTTACAACTCCTCTTACAATTTGACGTGTCACTATCACTTTTTATTTTTTTTATTTTATTTCAAAATGCACGTTGGTTTTGTGTGAAATGTAAAAGGGTTTTCGCTTTCTATTTTTTGTTTGAATGGCAGCGGGAGAGGCATGGAGGGAGAAAACCACGAGTTCCGTTGTCGAAGTGGAGAGCACGTTCTCGTCGTCCTCAATCGCAACAGACGATTGAAAAGGTAGTCAAACTTGTTGAACTTTTATTCTTCCTCTTATCACCGTTCATTCTCAAACCCCATTTTTTCCTTTGTTTTCTGTGTTGGTGTTGTTCATTGCAAGGGTGTAGGTTTACCCATTGGTGGAAACCTTCATTCGTTGTGTCTTCATATCCATTGCCTTGGAAAGGAGCCATCCATTTTTGGTGTAGTGGCGTGGTGAGCTTTGTCGCGTTGGTGTTTGGGGGTTTTGTCTTTGTTGTTGAAGCTTATCGAGGTCCCTTTTTGTAGAGAAAGTTGTTTTTGAGTAAGGGTTGTTTTTTCTACATTTTTCTTAATACTTGTTAAGAGGGGGAGATGGAAGATTGTATTTTGTTGGGAATGTGGGTTGTTAGGAATGTGGATTGTTTGGGTTAAGGTTAATTTTTTCTGTTGTTAGTTTCTAGCATTTCTGTTTTTGAAATTGTTCATTTTCCTTCGAAAATGCTTTTGCCTAAATTCGTAAATGGAAAAAATTGTTGGGTTTTGTGTATTTTCTTGTTGTACTAGAATATTTGATTAAGTGTTTGAATCCTGATTGCTGAATGTGTTTTGATTTTGTTGTTGGCATAAAGGTGCATATTTTTGTTGATTACTATTCTGTTACCTTACGTGGTTGGTAAACGATCATCAATGCAAAAGTTGGAGAAGGAAGTCAGAAGTAAAGTTAAACCATTAGCAACTAAAGTGAAGACATCAATGGAGAAGGATATGAGTGAAATATTACTATGTAGTCATGTATTAGATGGTGCTTGAAGTTGGAGGAGGAGTTGAACATTAACTGTGCACTGATAAGAGAGGTTCTTGGTCGATGGGTTTGAAATGGCGAATTCATAAAAAGTAGGATACACTTGGTACAATTAAGTTGTGAAGATGTATCGATTTGTTTAGGATTGACTACAATAGGTGAAGATGTAATTTTTGATAATGATGTTTGTGGTGAAGTGGGGGTTTTGTTCTATAATAAGGAAATTAAGATAAAGGACACGATTGAAAGGATAAAAATGTTGGTTAGTAAAGAGAATCATGTTAATAGTATTAGCCATCTATATGTATTGATGTTTTTTGCTGTATTTTATTTTCCTAGGACCTCTAGGATTGTAACGAACATGTCATTTGGGATCTAATTTGAAAACATCCACTCTTTTCATCTCACTTAGAACATAATTTACTAAGAAAGTTTCTAGACAATTTCGTAGACTCCTTCAACATTGTTAACCATTTGAAACAGATCCCTTGAATAAATAATTTCTCCTCTGCTGTTAATTGGTTGTTAATAGATGCAACATATTTTGTTCCATAAGAATGCCTCAAATGTATTTGAAAAGAAAATTAAACAACTGGACTTATTAAAATGTCATACACAAATCAAATGTATGATAACGTTATTCATACCTTATTTTCAATGGAGCTATTACCTTGTTCCAAATTCATACTTAGTAGAGATATCAACAAATAGTCACCAAGGACCTAAAAGCTAAAAATGACCACACAAAAAACCAATCATAAAAACCAAAAAAGCACATCACCAAAACGGATAAAACACACAATACCACATGATCAAATAAAGTAATCAAACTCATAAAACAAAGACCAAAGTATTAAACACCAAACTGTAACTGTTTATGTGGCAAACACATTGCAACTTTTAGCATTCAAATAATATAAAGCTTCCAACTAATACAATTCATTCAACAACATTTATCCAACAAGTGTGTGTACATCCACATACATTTAACATATTTGACCATTGCAAAAGAGTGTAAGGATAAGCCATCCAATCATAATTTCATCAAACACCACAACACAAGAAACCATTTCAAAACAAATAGGGGATTCACAAATTAAATCGTAAACAACACAACTAAAAATAAACTTCACTCAATAAATTCTTGGCAATTACGACACTTTTCCTAAATGCTCAAACAAAAATTCCCGTAAATTTTTTCATTTTTAAAACTAAACATGTTGCAATGGTTTCCAATCGAAACCCTAGACCCCAAAATGCTTTTGAATCAAAAAAGCTAAACTCCAACTTCAAGGCTTTCCACTTCCAACGAACGACGAAGGGTTTTCCGTCAACAACTGTGGGGTTGGTTTTGCTGCGATTTGGTGAAGCACCGTAATATGAAGGATTTCGTGCGATCAACGGCTTTCGTGCAGGTGGGATGAAGGATTTTGAATCTGCAGCTATGAAGTGGTTTTGGTAAAGTAGTGTCAGAGGGTTTTGAATCAGCCGCAAGAAAGGGATTTCGTGTTCTGCATCGATGAAGGATTTTCTACAACCACCGTGGGGTTGGTTCTACTGCAATTTGGTGAACCACCATGAGGACGAAAGGCTTTCATGCAGGTGGAATTGAAAAATTTTGATATGCAATGAAAATGTAGTTTTTGTAAAGCAACAGAGTTTTGAATCAGGCGCAGAAGGCTTTTGATTTTGTGAACCACCGTCATGTGCACCATACCGTTTCATATGCTTTCCTTCACATTTCTCTCTCACACGTGCAATACTTTTTTACTTAAAAAATTAATTAATAAAAGTCATGACAATTTGTCAAATTTTTTTTTTTTCAACCAAGTTTTTCCTTATATGTTTTAGTTATGGTTCAAACTTCATCAAACCATAATTCAAACATTTTACCTCTGCATTCCCTCCAGCTTAATTTATTTACTTGCTTTGAATTCATCTTACTTTTTCAGATAATGACAATAGATTTCCTTATACTGAAAAATGGAAATGGTGACAATCCTGTAATAAATAATGTTAGAATTAAAATTTAAAATTAAATTACATAAAAAAATTAAAATAACTTTGAAAAAAAGCACAAATACCTGTGGTGTCAAATGGAAAATCACCATTTTTCCATGAACAAAAGCAATGGACCACATATCTTTCCCCAAATACAAATATGACTAAACAATCCACATAATTAATGCTTCCCGTAGTTTTTAGTCTCAGATTTAACTATAAATTTAGTCTCATAACAAAATTTAAGGTACTGAAATAATTTTAGTTTCTAAACAATAAATTTAAGTAGAGGTCACAAATAAAGTTTATTTTCAATTATAATGAATCAGATAATATAAATCCATTAGTTAATTCGTTAAAAAATGAAGTAATAATCTGATCCAGATGAATCTATTTAATAAAATTCTATCTAATCCATTATGACTGACTAGCTTTACTAGAACTGAGGATGCCAAATTTATATTAACAATCAAATTTCTTACCCTTCTATACTTCTTTCAAAGACAAATTCAATCACAGTACACTTCGATCGATCAATTTTATATTATTTTAGTAATATATTAATCACAATTAGGACATATTTAAACTGAGCTTCATCTACAACATCATCCTAAATGAACAAGATCAAGAGAAACAACAACCATTCAATCAACAAAATAAGCATGAACAACATCAAGATGAAGTTACTCATTATGCAAATTATTAGGAATTTAAAAAAGTTTGACTTTAGATTATGTTTAAATTTTATTTACATTTGGATCACTAAAATTTGAGTATTGGATCTAGGGGATGACTACAAACAAAATGTGATCCAACATCTTTGCTTTTCCCAAACAAAATGGTATTGAAGTCTTTGAAAGATGAGTTAAACTCATAGAAAGTAAATTTTGAGTTTACAACATTCTCAATTGAAAATGTTGAGACTGAATGTAATGTGACTTTAGTCGGTCATTTTAAAGTGATTTGGGAACACCCATTAATTGAGAGCAGTTCATTCATGTCCATAAGAAAGTCAGCAAACAAAGAATCTAGAAATATATCAGATTGGAGATAAAAACATGCATTGTTACTACTAAGTTGAGGTTGGAAATGTTACACAAGGACACAACTTTCTTTGAGCATTCCACAAGGCAAAGGATGCATATTAGAATTTTGTTATGCCTGTGACAGTGACAGGGACAGAGTAGGGGCCCTCTCTGTCCCTAGCAAAATCTGCATAGATATTGTGCTTATATTCAACCAAATAGAGAAAAAGGAGTGAGTTCATTGACATAAAAGGAGGATTTGCAAAAAATCCCTACTTTTTTTCCTTAATTCCTTCTTTTAAATTTTACTTTCTATGTTCTTTGGGGTTTGATCAAACGTATCTAGCTTGCACATGGCACATGCACATGTAGTTATCTGTTCGTAACGCCGCTTTGAATGGCATAAAATCTTCACAAAAATGTAGGCCATACGTGTGTGTGTGTCTGGCACACATAACAAGAACAAGAGCAGCATGCGAATTTTTGATTTTCTTTTTCTCCAGCAATTCCGCAACTATTCCTGTCTTTTTTTCTGTGCCATACTATGACAAAATCAATTGTCATGAGAATACAGCAGACTTATGTCAAGGTGCATTGTTTTCTTGTCTCATATTGTCTTTCCCATGAACACCCCTTTCTTCATAAACCCTGTTTCTTCATTCTCTCTCTTCACTCTACAACCAAAATTGGTACTTATCATCGTGGTAGCTTTATTTGCTTTCTTACAGCTACCAATTGTTTTAATAGTTTACTGGTAAGTACGTTCCAATTCCTTCCTCTGTCTTTTTTTTTTCAGATTTCTCCTGATACACTTGTTTCCCAGGCTCTGGAATCGAACTAAACCATTTGTAATGAGCCGTTGCTTCGTTAACACAAACGGAATTCAATATATCGATAACGTTAATGTTGTGTTTTGCAACCAATGCAGCCACTGTTCGAAGTCCAACAACGTGGCTGGTATGTTTGCCCACAAAGCATTTCCTTTCTATCTGTGAAAAAGACTGATTTTTTCTTTCTAGGGAAAGAGACTAGCAGTGACTCAGGTTCAACGGTTGTTTCTGTGGCTCTTCCGTCAACCTCCTCGCCGGTGGTGGGTTTTCTGTTTTACTCCGGTTATCATCTCAAAAAAAACGGTGAATTTCATTTGGTGTTTTGGATGTTGTGTTTGCAGAGGGAGAAGTTTAGAGTGTCAAAAAAGGTTGATCCAGAAAACAGTTTCAGACACCAACGTAAAATGATTCAGGTGAATTTTATTTTTTTTAGTCTGAATTTTGTTATGTGTCACTCTTTTACCGAATGAGTGTTGGTGATGATGATGGGGAAATTGAATTTCCAATATTTTTCAAACCAGAAGAAGATAGAAAAAAGAGATGACAGAAAACAAATTCACCCATACGAAAATAATGAAGAGGGACTTGAAAGTATACGACTTCTCAGATTGGAATTGGCTCTGAAGATCGTAAAATATGTATCAAAATTGAAGTGTGAGAGTAAGTTCGTAATGAATCCAGTTTTAGCTTAAAAGGGATATTTTAGTTTGAAGATGGTATTACTAATTCTCTTATCTTCTTCTCAGTGACAGGAATTGACGATGAGAAGTTATGGGTTTTTTTTCCATTCTAGGCAAATGACTTTGGTTTATTACGAAATTAGGCAAGTTTTTAAAAAATTACAGAAGTAGGCAAAACGTTTTGGGGTGCACGTTTTCGTATGAAGAAATCGTGTAGCCTCCATACGTTTTTGTGGTCAACTGGGTCAAAGGGCGAAATCGTGTGGGAGGTGAACGTTTTTGGGTCCCTAATCGATTACCGTATGTTGTAATCGATTACTGCATGTTGTAATCGTGCAGGGGGATAATGTCTTTGAAGCCGTAATCGATTACCGTAGTGTGTAATCGATTATTGAATGTGTTGCAGTTTTCTGGGTATTGTGTAATCGATTACGCACGAACTGTAATCGATTACATGCGTAATTTTTTGAAAAAAAAAACGTTAGCAAACATTTCACTGGATAGGAAAGCAATGATGTATAATATAGTTGAATATGAAACTAAAAACAGTGATCTTAGTAAAAAAAAAAAAGATTAAA
>Ga0214543_1005119_pt1 | contig 24407 bp, 7 predicted proteins | sample CNSS2metaG_FD_160094 | JGI IMG/M metagenome (GOLD analysis project Ga0214543, IMG submission 160094) | Root nodule microbial communities from cowpea collected in UCLA plant growth center, Los Angeles, California, USA - CNSS2 | ecosystem: Host-associated > Plants > Roots > Nodule | place: USA... | reverse complement strand
TTTTTATTTATTTTTAATTTGAATTATTTAGTAATTACCTGGGAAATTCTACTTATATGACCGAATGTAGCGTTGACTAGGACAAGAGGGATCAATTGTGTTGTCCCTCCTAAGTAATTAATAGTTATTTTAATATTTTTGATTTATTTAATTCTTAATTTTTATTATTTAATAATTACTCAGAAATAAAAATATTCTCATAATATAACATTAAATTATAACAAATTAAAAATCAAAATTTGGATAAAGTAGTGTAAAATGGCAATTAATAACATCATAAGTATTAATTTGTGAGTCTTATGTGAACCAGTTGGCCCTGATCACTTTTAAAGGGTCTAGCTGACCCTAATCACTTCTAAAGAGTTCAATTGGCCCTCATAACTTTTAAAAGTCCAAATCCATGTTTGACCAGGACATGAGTAACCATATGCATTCTCAATACTGAATAAGCCAAAACTATTTTAAACCTTAATGAGAACTAAATAATTTATTTTACTGCTAATTTCTGTGTGGATCACAATAAATTATTTCTCATAATATGTTATTCCTGACATAAATAATATATGTAATTTTTACTTTATTTTGGGATAAATTTCTTTAAATAGTATAATATATATTATTTTTTTTAAGATAAAATAACTTGGTAAACAAATTAAAAATAAACATTTTGTAAGAATAACTTTTTCTTGTAATAATTACTTGGGAATACTATACTTAGATGAGCGAATGCACTGTGGACTAGGACACGAGGGATCAATTGTATTATTGCTCCTAACTTATTAAAAGTTATTTTAATATTTTTGATTTATTTAATTTTTAATTTTTATTATTTAACAATTACACAAAAAATACAAATATTCTCATAATATAAAATTAAATTAGAAATAAAATTAAAAATCTAAATTTAAATAAAGTAGTGTAAAATGCCTCTAATAACATCATAAATATTAATTTGTGAATATTATGTGAACCAGCGGGCCCTGATCACATTTAAAGAGCCTAGTTGGTCCTGATTACTTTTAAAGGTCCAAGTACAGGATGGACCAAGACATGAGAAACCAGATTCATTGTCACTCCTAAATGAGTCAAAATTGTCTTAACCTATAATGAGAAATTGGTAATTTATTTTACTGCTAATTTCTGTGTGGACCACCATGAATTATTCCTAAAAATAAGTTATTCCTGACATAAAAAATTTATTTAATTTTAATTTATTTTGGGATATATTTCTCTATAAATATTTACTTCAGTAAAAAAATGGAAGTAGTATAATATACATTTTTTAATGTAAGATAAAATAAGATGGTAAACAAATTCTAAATACACATTCGAACAAAATAGCGTAAATTTTTTTTATAAACTAACTTCTAAAGATTATTAATTAATTTATTTTTAATTTTATTTATTTAATAATTATTTGGAAATACTCTACTTAGATGAGTGGAGCGTGGACTAGGATTGGATTGCTCAATCACATTCTCACTCCTAATTGAATCAATGTTATTCTAATATCTTTAATTTATTTAATTTATAACTTTTGTTATTTAATAATTATTCACATCTACAAATATTCTCATAAAATAATATTAAATTATAAACAAATTAAAAATCAAAATTTAAATAAAATAGTATAAAACTGCTTTTATAACATCATAAGTATGAATTTGTGAGTCTTATGTGAACTAGCTGACTCTAATCACTTTTAAAGGTCCTAGCTGACCCTGATCATTTTTAAAGGTCCAAATGCAGGGTGGACCAGGACAGGAGTAACCAAATGGATTGTCACTCCTAAAATGAGTCAAAACTATTTTAACATTTAATGAGGAATAAGTAATTTACTCTACTGCTAATTTCTGTGTGTACCACAATAAATTATTTCTCACAATAAGTTATTCTTGACATATATAATTTATTTAATTTTAAATTTATTTGGGGATAAATTTATCTATAAACATTTGCTTCAGGAAAAAGTGATAGTAGTATAATATATTTTTTTTTTGTAAGATAAAATAAATATGTAAACAAATTAAAAATACACATTTGAATGGAATAGCATAAAAATATTTTTACAAACTAACTTCTAAAATTTATTTAATTATTTATTTTAATTTTAATTATTTAATAATTATTCAAGAATATTCTACTTGGATGACCAAATCCAGCATGGACTAGGATGGGAGGTATCAATTGCATTGTCACTCCAAACTAATTCAGTTATTTTAATATTTTTAATTTATTTAACTTAATTTTTATTATTTAATAATTAATCGGAAATACAAATGTTCTCATAATATAATATTAAAGTAGAAACAAATTAAAAATCTAGATTTGAATAAAGTAGTATAACATGGCTTTAAAAAATCATAAGTATTAATTTGTGAGTTTTATGTGAACAATCTGACCTTGATCACTTTTAAAGGGCCCAGCTGGCTGTAATCACTTTTAAAAGACCAAATGTAAGGTGGACCAGGACATGAGTAACCAAATGTAGTGTCACTCTTAATTGAACCAAAACTATTTTAACTTTTAATAAGAAATAAGTAATTTACTCTAATGCTAGTTTGTTTGTGGTCCACAATAAATTATTCCTCATAATAACTTATTCTTGACATAAATAATTTATTTAATTTGAAATTTATTTTAGGATAAATTTCTCTATAAATATCTTTGTAATGTAAAATTAATTGGTAATCCAATTAAAAATACACATTTGAATGAAATAGTGTAAAAAGACTTTTATAAATTAACTTATGACAAATATTTATCTGTTTTTTTTTTATTTTAATTATTTAATAATTACTTAGGAGTATTATACTTAGGTGGTCAAATGCAGTGTGGACTAGGATTGGAAGGATCAATTACATTTTCACTCCTAATTGAATCAAAGTTATTTTAATATCTTTAATTTGTATAATTTTGTATTTTTATTATTAAGTAATTACTTATAAATACAAATATTCTCATAATATAAAATTAAATTGGAAACAAATTAAAAATATGAATTTGAATATAGTAGTATAAATATGCTTTAATAACATCATAAGTATTAATTTGTGAGTCTTATTTAGACAAACTGACAATGATAACTTTTTAAGGGTTCAAGTGGCCCTGATATCTTTTAAAGGCCCAAATGCAGGGTGGACCAGTGCATGAGTAACCACATGCATTATCACTCCTAAATGAGGAAAAAAAAATTTAACTTTTAATGAGGAAGAAGTAATTTATTCTGCGGCTAATTTTTGTGTGGATCAGAATAAATTATTTCTCACAATAAGTTATACTTGGCATAAATAATTTATTTTGAGATATATTTTTCTAATAATATTTACATCAGTAAAAAGTGGAAGTAGTTTAATACACAATTACTTTTTGTAAGATAAAATAAATTGGTAAAAAAAATTGTAATACACATTCGAATGCTAGAGCGTGAAAATATTTTTGTAAAATAACTTCTGAATAATATTTTTTTAATTTTAATTATTTAATAATTATTTGGAAGTATTGTACTTAGATGATCAAATGTAGCGTGGACTAAAATAGGAGAGATCATTTGCATTGTCGCTTTTAACTAATTAAAAGTTATTTTAATATATTTGATTTATTTAATTTTTATTTTTTATTATTTTATAACTACTCAGAAATACAAATATTCTCATAATATAAAATTAAATTATAAACAAAGTAACAATCAAAATTTGAATAAAGTAGTAAAAATGGCTTTAATAAAATCATAAGTATTAATTTATGAGTCTTATCTGAACCAGTCGGCCCTGATCACTTTTAAAGGGCCTAGCTCGCCCTGATCACTTTTAAAGACCAAAATGCGGGGAGACTAGGACATGAGTAACTAAATGCATTGTCACTCTTAAATGAGCCAAAACTATTTTAACCTTTGATGAGAAATAAGTAATTTACTCTACTTCTTATTTATGTATGGACAACAATAAATAATTCCTCACAATAAGTTATTCGTGACATAAATAATTTTATTAATTTTAAATTTATTATTATATATAATTTTCTAAAAATATTTGCTTCAGGAAAAAGTGGTAGTACAATAATATACAATTTTGTTTTTGTAAGATAAAATAAACTCGTAAACAAATTAAAAATACAGAATAGAATGGTATAGAGTAAAAATATTTTTGTAAACTAAGTTCTAAAAAATAATAATTTTTTTTATTTTAATTATTTACTAAATACTTGAGAATATTCTACTTAGATGACCAAATGCAACATGGACTAGGATAGGAGGGATCAATTGCATTGTCCCTCCTAACTAATGAAAAGTTATTTTAATAATTTTTATTTATTTAATTTTTAATATTTGATAATTACTCTGAAATATAAATATTACCATAATATAAAATTAAATTAGAAACAAATTAAAAATCAAAATTTGAATAAATTTGTATAAAATAACTTTAATAACATCATAAGTAAAGGGCCAACTGACTTTTATGTGAACCAGTTGGCACTGATCACTTTTAAAGGGCCAACTGACCTTGATCACTTTTAAATGGTGGACCAGGACATGAGTAATCAGATGCATTGTCACTTCTAAATGAGCCAAAACTATTTTAATCTTTAATAAGGAATAAGTAATTTACACTACTATTTATTTCTGTGTGGACCACAATAAATTATTCCTTTTTAGAAAAAGTTTTTCCTGACATAAATAATTTATTTATTTTTAAGTTTATGTTGGGATATATTTTTCTAAAAATATTTGTTTGAGTAAAAATTTGAAGTAGAATAATATACAATTACATTTTGCAAGATTAAATAAATTGGTAAACAAATTAAAAATTCATATTCGAGTGGAATAGCGTAAAAAGATATTTTTTTAAACTAACTTCTGTAAAATATTAATTTATTTAGTTTTAATTTTAATTATATTATATTACTTGGAAATATTCTACTTAGATGACCAATTACAATATGGACCAAGACAAGAGGGATCAATTGCATTGTCCCTCCTAACTAATGAAAAGTTATTTTAATTACTTTTATTTATTTAATTTTTATTATTTGATAATTACTCTAAAATACAAATATTATCATAATATAAAATTAAATTAGAAACAAATTAAAAATCAAAATCTCAATAAATTTGTATAAAATGGCTTTAATAACATCATAAGTATTAATTTGTGAGTTTTATGTGAACCAGCTGGGACTGATCACTTCTAAAGGCCCAAATGAATGGTGGACCAGGACATGAGTCACCAGATGCATTGTCACTTCTAAATGAGCCAAAACTATTTTAACCTTTAATAAAAAATAAGTAATTTACACTACTATTTATTTTTGTGTGACCCACAATCAATTATTCCTCACAAAAAGTTTTTCCTGATATAAATAATTTATTTATTTTTAAGTTTATTTTGCAATATACTTTTCTAAAAATATTTGTTTCAGTAAAAATTTGAACTAGAATAATATACAATTACATTTTGCAATATTAAATAAATTGTAAACAAATTAAAAATTCACATTCGAGTGGAATAGCGTAAAAATATTTTTTTTAAACTAACTTTTGAAAAATATTTATTTATTTATTTTTATTTTTAATTATATTATATTACTTGGAAATATTCTACTTAGATGACCAAATGAAGCATAGACTAGGACAGGAGGGATCATTTGCATTGTCCCTCCTAACTAATGAAAAGTTATTTTAATATTTTTTATTTATTTAATTTTTATTATTTGATAATTACTCTGAAATACAAATATTATCATAATATAAAATTAAATTAGAAACAAATTAAAAATCAAAATTTGAAAAAAATTGTATAAAATGGCTTTAATAACATCATAAGTATTAATTTGTGAGTTTTATGTGAACCAGTTGGCACTAATCACTTTTAAAGGGTCAACTGACCCTGATCACTTTTAAATGCCCAAATGCATGGTGGACCAGGGTATGAGTAACCAGATGCATTGTCACTTCTACATGAGCCGAAACTATTTTAACCTTTAATAAGGAATAAGTAATTTACACTACTATTTATTTTTGTGTGGACCACAATAAATTATTTCTCACAAAATTTTTTTCATGACATAAATAATTTATTTAATTTTAAATTTATTTTGGGATATATTTTTTAAAAAATATTTGTTTCGGTCAAAATTTGAAAGTAGAATAATATACTATTACATTTTGTAAGATGAAATAAATTGGTAAACAAATTAAAAATTCACATTGGAATGGAATAGCGTAAAAGGATTTTCTTAAACTAATTTCTGAAAAATATTTTTTTATTTATTTTTAGTTTTAATTATGTAATAATTACTTGGGAATATTCTACTTAGATGATCAATTGCATCTTAGACGAAGATAGGAGGGATCAATTGCATTGTCCCTCCTAACTAATTAAAATTTATTTTAATATTTTGAATTTATTTATTTTTTAATATTTGATAATTACTCTGAAATACAAATATTACCATAATATAAAATTAAATTAGAAACAAATTAAAAATCAAAATTTGAATAAATTTGTATAAAATGGCTTTAATAACATCATAAGTATTAATTTGTGAGTTTTATGTGAATCAGCTCGCGCTGATCACTTTTAAAAGGCCAACTAACCCTGATCACTTTTAATGGCCCAGATGCATGGTGGACCAGAACATGACTAACTAGATGCATTGTCACTTATAAATGAGTCGAAACTATTGTAACCTTGAACGAGGAATAAGTAATTTACACCACTGTTTATTTCTGTGTGGATCACAATAAATTATTCCTCACAAAAAAGTTTTTTCTAACATGAATAATTTATTTAATTTTAAATTTATTTTAGGATATATTTTTTAAAAATATTTGTTTCAGTAAAAATTTGAAGTAGAATAATATACAATTACATTTTGTAAGATTAAATAAATTGGTAAACAAATTAAAAATTCACATTCGACTAGAATAGCGTGAAAAGATTTATTTTAAACTAACTTCTGAAAAATATTTATTTATTTATTTTTATTTTTATTTATATTATAATTATTTGGGAATATTCTACTTAGATCACCAAATGCAGCATAAAGTAGGATAGAATGGCTCATTTGCATTGTCCCTACAAACTAATTAAAAGTTATTTTGATATTTTTAACTCTTTTATGTTTAAATATTTATTATTTAATAATTACTCAAAAATACAAATACTCTTATAATATAAAATTAAATTTGAAAGAAATTAAAAATCTGAATTTGAATAATGTAGTATAAAATGACTTTAATAACATCACAAGTATTAATTTGTGAGTCTTATGTAGACAAACTGGCATTAATTACTTTTTATGGGTCCAGCTTGCCCTGGTCTCTTTTAAAGACTCAAATGCAAGGTGGACTAGGACATAAGCAACCAAATGCATTTTCACTCTTAAATGAGCAAAAATTATTTTAACTTTTAATGAGGAAGAAATAATTTCTTCTGTTGCTAATTTTTGTGTTGACTAGGATAAATTATTTGTCACAATAAGTTATACCTGACAAATAATTTATTTAATTTTAAATTTATTTTGGGATATATTTTTCTAATAATACTTACATCACAAAAAAGTGGAAGTAGTTTAATACACAATTGCTTTTTGTAAGATAAAACAATTTGGGAAAAAATTTTAAATACACATTCGAATGGAATAGTACGTAAAAAGATTTTTGTAAACTAACTTTTGAAAAATATTTATTTATTTTTAATTTTAATTATTTAATAATTACTTGAAAATATTGTACTTAGATTATCATATGTAGTGTGGACTAGGATAGGAGGGATCATTTGCATTGTCGCTCCTAACTAATTAAAAGTTATTTTAATATTTTTTATTTATTTAAATTTAAATTTTTATTATTTTATAACTATTCAGAAATACAAATATTCTAATAATATAAAATAAAATTGAATCAAATCAAAATCAAAATTTGAATAAAGTAGTGAAAAATGACTTTAATAAGATCATAAGTATTAATTTGCAAGTCTTAAATGAACCAGTTGACCCTAATCACTTTTAAAGGGCACAACTCGTTCTAATCACTTTCAAAGGCCCAAATGCATGGAGAACAGGACATGAATAACCATATGCATTGTCACTCTTAAATGAGCCAAAACTATTTTAACCTTTAATGAAAAATAAGTAATTTACTCTACTTGTATTTTCTATGTAGACAACAATAAATAATTCCTTACAATAAGTTATTCCTCACATAAATAATTTATTTAATTTTAAATTTATTTATCAGATGTATTTTTCTAAAAATATTTGTTTCAGGAAAAAGTGGTAGTAGAATAATATACAATTTTGTTTTTGTAAGATAAAATAAACTCGTAAACAAATTAAAAATACACAATAGAATGGTATAGAGTAAAAATATTTTTGTAAACTAAGTTCTGAAAAATAATAATTTTTTTATTTTAATTATTTAATAATTACTTGAGAATATTCTACTTAGATGACCAAATGCAACATGGACTAAGATAGGAGGGATCAATTGCATTGTCCCTCCTAACTAATGAAAAGTTATTTTAATATTTTTTATTTATTTAATTTTTAATATTTGATAATTACTCTGAAATACAAATATTAACATAATATAAAATTAAATTAGAAACAAATTAAAAATCAAAATTTGAATAAAATGACTTTAATAACATCATAAGTATTAATTTGTGAGATTTATGTGAACCAGTTGGCACTGATCACTTTTAAAGGACCAACTGACCCTATTCACTTTTAAAGGACCAAGACCAGAGCTTGAGTAACCAGATGCATTGTCACTTCTAAATGAGCCAAAACTATTTTAACCTTTAATAAGGAATAAGTAATTTACACTACTATTTATTTTTAATTTTAATTATATTATATTACTTGAGAATATTCTACTTAGATAACCAAATGCAGCATAGACTAGGACAGGAGGGATCATTTGCATTGTCCCTCCTAACTAATGAAAAGTTGTTTTTTAATATTTTTGATTTATTTAATTTTTAATATTTGATAATTACTCTGAAATACAAATATTACCATAATATAAAATTTAATTAGAAACAAATTAAAAATAAAATTTAATTAAATTTGTATAAAATGGCTTTAAATAACATCATAAGTATTAATTTTGTGAGTTTTATGTGAATCTGCTGTCACTGATCACTTTTAAAGCGCCAGCTGACCCTGATCAATTTTAAAGTCCAAAATGCAGGTTGGACTAGGGCATGAGTAACTAGATGCATTGTCACTTCTAAATGAGTCAAAACTATTTTAAGCTTTAATGAGAAATAAGTAATTTACACTACTATTCATTTCTATGTGGACCACAATAAATTATTTCTCACAATAAGTTATTCCTGACATAAATAATTTATTTAATTTTAAATTTATTTTGGGATATATTTTTCTAAAAATATTTGTTTCAGTAAAACTTGGAAGTAGAATAATATACAAATTTTTGTGGTAAGATGAAATAAATTGGTAAACAAATTAAAAATTCACATTCGAATGGAATAGCGTAAAAGGATTTTCTTAAACTAATTTCTGAAAAAATATTTTTTTTTATTTTTAGTTTTAATTATGTAATAATTACTTGGGAATATTCTACTTAGATGACCAATTGCAGCTTAGACAAAGATAGGAGGGATCAATTGCATTGTCCCTCCTAACTAATTAAAATTTATTTTAATATTTTGAATGTATTTATTTTTTAATATTTGATAATTACTCTGAAATACAAATATTACCATAATATAAAATTAAATTAGAAACAAATTAAAAATCAAAATTTGAATAAATTTGTATAAAATGACTTTAATAACATCATAAGTATTAATTTATAATATATTTTAAAGGCCAAAATGCAAGGTGGATCGGTGCATGAGTAACCACATGCGTTATCACTCCTAAATGAGCAAAAACAATTTCAACTTTTAATGAGGAAGAAGTAATTTATTCTACTACTAATTTTTGTGTGGACCAGAATAAATTATTTCTCACAAAAAGTTATTTCTGGCATAAATAATTTATTTAATTTTAAATTTATTTTGGGATATAGTTTTCTAATAATATTTACATAAGTAAAAAGTGGAAGTAGTTTAATACACAATTACTTTTTGTACGATAAAATAAATTGGTAAAAAAATTTATAATACACATTAGAATGCTCTAACTTATGAAAAATATATTTTTTTAATTTTATTATTTAATAATCACTTGGAAATATTGTACTTAAATGATCAAATGTAGTTTGGGTATGAATAGGAGGGATCATTTGCATTGTCGCTTCTAACTAATTAAAAATTATTTTAATATTTTTGATTTATTTAATTTTTAATTTTTAATTTTTATTATTTTATAACTACTCATAAATACAAATATTCTCATAATATAAAAATAAATTATAAAAAAACCAATAATCAAAATTTGAATAAAGTAGTAAAAATGGATTTAAAAAAAATCATAAGTATTAATTTGTAAGTCTTATCTGAACTAGTTACCTTGATCACTTTTAAAGGGCCCAACTTCCTCGTCACTTTTAAAGGCCAAAATGCAGGGGACTAGGACACGAGTAACCAAATATATTGTTACTCTTAAAAGAACCAAAACTATTTTAACCTTTAATGAGAAATAGTAATTTACTCTACTTCTAATTTGTGTATGGACAACAATAAATAATTCATCACAATAAGTTATTCCTGACATAAATAATTTAATTAATTTTAAATTATTTTTAGATATACTTTTCTAAAAATATTTGCCTAAGGTGGAAGTAGACTAATACATAATTTTTGTTACGATAAAATAAATTGGTAAATAAATTAAAAACACACATTTGAATACTTAAAAAGTTTTTTGTAGACTAACTTCTGAAAAATATTTATTTATTTAATTTTAATTATAATTATTTAATATTTACTTGGGAATATTCTACTTAGTTGACCAAATGCAGGGTGGATTAGGACTAGGGGTGACAATGCGGGTCGGCCCGTCCCGCATAAGGCCCGCACACCACGGCCCGCCCCGCCCCGCCCCGCACATTTTATGTGGGCCGCATACTCTGACCCGCCCCGCATATACGTTGTTTTTTATGATAAAACTTTCAATGTTTAAAAATTGGGAAACTTTAAGAAGTTCACAAAATTAAGTAAAGACTTTGGGGAATTAGATGATAAATTGATAATTCAACATTTTCATCATATTCATATTATGACATACACAATGTATTCTTTAAATTTTAGCACATTAAAAATTAAATAATACTTGTCTTTTCCAGTTATACAAGAATTTGAAATGTTAATGCAAGAGTCCATAAAAGAAGTAATTAATATACACAAGTGCAAGTTTTTTTTTTAATTTTATGCGGGCTTGCGGGCCGGCCCGCACGGCCCTACGGGCTCACTATCCTGGCCCGCCTCGCGTTTTTTCTACGGGCCTGCGGGCCAGGCCCTAATTGCCATCCCTAATTAGGACAGGAGAGATCAATTGCATTGTCACTCCTAACTAATTAAAATTTATTTTACTATGTTTTGATTTATTTAATTTTAATTTTTATTATTTAATAATTACTCATAAATACATTTTTTCTCATAATATAAAATTAAATTAGAAACAAATTAAAAATCTAAATTTGAATAAAGTAGTATAAAAGGCTTTCATAACATCATAAGTATTAATTTTTGAGTCTTACGTGAAATCAGCTGACCCTAATCACTTTTAAAGGGCCAACTGACACTGATTACTTTTAAAGACCCAGATGTAGGGTGAACCAAGGCATAAGTAACCAGATGCATTGTCACTCCTAAATGAGCAAAAACTATTTTAACCTTTAATGACAAATAATTAATTTTCTCTACAACTTATTTTTGTGTGGACCACAATAAACTATTCCTCACAACAATGTATTTTTGGCATAACTAATTGATTTTATTTTAAGTTTATTTCGGGATATATATAACTAAAAATATTTGCTTTAGTAAATAGTTGAAGTTGTATAATATACAATATTTTTTTTGTAACATAAAATAAATTGGTAAACAAATTAAAATTACAAATTTGAATGGAATAGGGTAACAATATTTTTGTAAACTAACTTTTGGAAAATATTTATTTACTTTTAAATTTAATTATTTAATAATTACTTGGAAATATTCTACTTACATGACAAAATGTAGCTTGTACTATATATAACATGAGAGATCAATTACATTGTCTCTCCTAACTGATTAAAAGTTATTTTAATATTTTTGATTTATTTAGTTTTTAAGTTTAATTATTTAATAATTATTGACAAATACAAATATTCTCATAATATCAAATTAATTTAGAAACAAATTAAAAATTTAAATTTAAATAAAGTAGTGTAAAATGGCTTTAATAACAACATTAATATTAATTTGTGAATCTAATGTGAACTAGATGACCCTGATCACTTTTAAAGACCAAATGCAGGGTGGACCTGGGCATGAGTAACTAGATGCATTGTTACTCCTAAATGAGCCAAAACTATTATAACCTTTAATGAGGAATAAGTAATTTACTCTACTTCTAATTTTTGTGTGGACCACGATAAATTATTCCTCACAATAAGTTATTCCTGACATAAATAATTTATTTAATTTTAAATTTATTTTGGGATATATTTTTCTAAAAGTATTTGCCTCAGTAAAAAGTTGAAGTAGAATAATATACAATTTTCTTTTTGTAATTTAAAATAAATTGGTAAAGAAATGAAAAATACACATTCGAAATAGTGCAAAAAGATTTTTGTAAACTAACTTCTTAACAAAATATTTTTATTTATTTTTAATTTGAATTATTTAGTAATTACCTCGGAAAATTCTACTTATATGACCGAATGTAGCCTTGACTAGGACAAGAGGGATCAATTGCGTTGTCCCTCACAAGTAATTAATAGTAATTTTAAAATTTTTGATTTATTTAATTCTTAATATTTATTATTTAATAATTACTCAGAAATATAAATATTATCATAATATAACATTAACTTATAACAAATTAAAATCAAAATTTGAATAAAGTAGTATAAAATAGCAATCAATAACATCATAAGTATTAATTTGTGAGTCTTATGTGAACCAGTTGACCCTGATCACTTTTAAAGGGTCCAGCTGGCCCTCATAACTTTTAAATGTCCAAATGCAGGTTGGACCAAGAAATGAGTAACTAGATGCATTCTCAATACTGAATGAGCCAAAACTATTTTAAACTTTAATGAGAAGTAAATAATTAATTTTACTGCTAATTTTTGTGTGGACCACAATAAATTATTCCTCATAATAAGTTATTCTTGACATAAATAATATATTTAATTTTAACTTTATTTTGGGATAAATTTCTTTAAATATATTTGTTTCAGTAAAAAGTGTAAGTAGTATAATATATATTATTTTTTTGGTTTAATTATGCCTTTGGTCCCCATTTTGGAGTCAAAATCTTAAAATGGTACCCAAAACTTTAAAAGTCTCAAAATGGTCCATTTTTTTGTTAAAAACGTCTCACGTTTGCCCTTTCCGTTAAGTCAAGGTTGACGCCTTTAGAGGGAGTGCCATGTGTCAGTTCCTCGATTTTTTGAATTTTTTTATTATTTTTTTTTTGAATTTTTTATTTTTTATTTACTTTTGAATTTTTTTGAAAAAATCAAAAAATTGCCACGTGTCAAGCTGTCATTGTGCCACGTGGCAGTGACAGAGTGACGTGGTAGTGATAGTGACACGTGTCAGTATTATGCCAGGTGTCATTTCCTTAGTCTCAATTTGGTTCCTTTATTTTAATTTGTCTCAATTTAGTCTCATTTTTTGTAAAAAATAGCAATTTTGTCCCTCTCCAAATTGAAATCAAATTTAATTTCTATATAAATGTACACAAATATTTCCATCAAAATTGATATTTCAAGTAATATTTTTAACCAAATTAAGTTTATTTAATTAATATTTTACATTGAACTTTATTTAAAATGGTTTAAAAGTTGTTAATAGAAAATAATGTTAATAGAAAAAAATTCATAAAATTAACTAGTTCATGTAACAATAGAACACATATAAATTTAAAATTTGAAAACAATTTTAAGTAAAGTTGAATGTGAAACATAATTTTAAATAAACTTAGCTATGTTAAAAATATATAATAACAATATCATTTTGAATAAAAATATCAAATTTAATAAAAATATTTGTATAACATTTATATAAAATTAAATTTGATTTCAATTTGGAGAGAGACAAAATTGTTATTTTTTACAAAAATTGTGACTAAATTGAGACAAATTAAAATAAAGGGACCAAATTGAGACTAAGGAAATGACACCTGGCATAATACTGACACGTGTCACTATCACTGCCATGTCACTATGTCACTGCCACGTGGCATGATGACAGCTTGACATGTGGCAATTTTTTGATTTTTTAAAAAAAATAAGCAAAAAATATAATAAAAAAAATAAAAATTGAGGAACTGACACATGACACTCTCTCTAACGGCGTCAATCTTGACTTAACGGAAAGGGCAAACGTGAGACGTTTTAACAAAAAAATGGACCATTTTGAGACTTTTAAAAATTTGGGTACCATTTTGAGATTTTGACTCCAAAATGGGGACCAAAGGCATAATTAAACCTATTTTTTTTGTAAGATAAACAAATTAAAAATAAACATTTGAATTGAGTGGCGTAACAAGATTTTTGCAAACTAAATTTTGGAAAATATTTACTTGTTTATTTTTTATTTTAATTACATAAGAATTACTTGGGAATACTATACTTAGATGACCGAATGCAGCATGAACTAGGACATAAGGGATCAATTGCATTGTCGCTCAAAACTGATTAAAAGTTATTTTAATGTTTTTGATTTATTTAATTCTTAATTTTTATTATTTAATAATTACTCAGAAAAGGAAATATTCTCATAATATAAAATTAAATTAGAAACAAATTAAAAATTTCAATTTGAATAAAGTAGTATAAAATGACTTTAATAACATCATAAGTATTGATTTGTGAGTCTAATGTGAACCAGTTGGCGCAGATCCCTTTTAAAGGGTCCAGCTAACCCTGATCACTTTTAAAAGCCCAAATGCAAGATGGACTATGGCATGAGTAACCAAATGCATTGTCACTCCTAAATGAGCTAAAACTATTTTAACTTTAATGATAAATAAGTAATTTACTCTACTACTTATTTTTGTGTGGACCACGATAAATTATTCCTCACAATAAGTTATTCCTGACATAAATAATTTATTTAATTTTAAATTTATTTTGAGATATATTTCTCTAAAAATAAATTGGTAAACAAATTAAAAGTATAGAGTCGAATCGAATACATAAAAAGATTTTTGTAAACTAACTATTGAAAAATATTTTTTATTTATTTGTAATTTCAAATATTTAATAATTATTTGAGAATATTGTACTTAGATGACCAAATGTAGCATGGACTAGAATAGGAGGGATCATTTGTATTGTCGCTCCAAACTAATTAAAAGTTATATTAGTATTTTAGATTTATTTAATTTTTATTATTTAATAATTACTCAAAATACAAATATTCTTATAATATGAATTTAAAATAGAAAAAAATAAAAAATCTAAATTTAAATAAAGTGGTGTAAAATGTCTTTAATAACATCATATGTATTAATCTGTGAGTATTATGTGAACTAGCTGGTCTTGATCACTTCTAAAGGCCCAAATGCATGGTGGACCTGGGGATGAGTAACCAGATGCATTGTCACTTCTAAATGAGTCAAAACTATTTTAACCTTTAATGAGGTATAATTATTTTACTCTACCTCTAATTTTTGTGTGGACCACGATAAATTATTCCTCACAATAAGTTATTTCTGACATAAATAATTTATTTAATTTTAAATATATTTTGGGATATATTTTCCAAAATTATTTGCTTCAGAAAAAGTTGAAGTTGAATAATATACATTTTTTTTGTAATTTAAAATAAATTGTTAAACAAATAAAAAATACACATTCGAAATAGCGCAAAAATATTTTTATAAAGTAACTTTTGAAAAATTTGTTTTTATTTATTTTTAATTTGAATTATTTAGTAATTCGGTGGGCAAATTCTACTTATATGACTTAATGTAGCGCTGACTAGGACAAGAGGGATCATTTGTGTTGTACCTCCTAAGTAATTAATAGTTATTTTAATATTTGTGATTTATTTAATTCTTAATTTTTATTATTTAATAATTACTCAAAAATAGAAATATTCTCATATTATAACATTAAATTATAACAAATTAAAAAAAATTGAATAAAGTTGTGTAAAATGGCAATTAATAATATTATAAGTATTAATTTGTGAGTCTTATGTAAACCAGTTGGTCCTGATCACTTTTAAAGGGTCCAGCTGGCCCCGATCACTTTTAAAGGGGCCAACTGGCCGTTATAACTTTTAAATGTCCAAATGCAGGTTGGACCAAGACATGAGTAACTAGATGCATTCTCAATACTGAATGAGCCAAAACTATTTTAAACTTTAATGAGAAATAAATAATTTATTTTACTGCAAATTTCTGTGTGGACCACAATAAATTAATTCTCATAATATATGTTATTCCTGACATAAATAATGTATTTAATTTTAACTTTATTTTGGAATAAATTTCTTTAAATATATTTGTTTCAATAAAAAGTGTAAGTAGTATAATATATATTATTTTTTTGTAAGATAAAATAACTTGGTAAACAAATTAAAAATAAACATTTTGTAAGAATAACATTTTTTTTGTAAGAATTACTTGGGAATACTATACTTAGATGAGCGAATGCAGTGTGGACTAGGACACGAGGGATCAATTATATTGCCGCTCCTAACTTATTAAAAGTTATTTTAATATTTTTGATTTATTTAATTTCTAATTTTTATTATTTAACAATTACATAGAAATACAAATATTCTCATAATATAAAATTAAATTAGTAACAAATTAAAAATCTAAATTTAAATAAAGTAGTGTAAAATGCCTCTAATAACATCATAAATATTAATTTGTGAATATTGTGTGAACCAGCGGACCCTGATCTCATTTAAAGGGCCTAGTTGGCCCTGATCACTTTTAAAGGCCCAAGTACAGGATGAACCAAGACATGAAAAACTAGATACATTGTCACTCCTAAATGAGTCAAAGCTGTCTTAACCTTTAATGAGGAACTAGTAATTTATTCTGCTGCTAATTTCTGTGTGGACCATAATAAATTATTCCTCAAAATAAGTTATTCCTCACATAAATAATTTATTTAATTTTAAATTTATTTTGGGATATATTTCTCTATTAATATTTACTTCAGTAAACAAAAATGGAAGTTGTATAATATACATTTTTTTATGTAAGATGAAATAAGATGGTAAACAAATTAAAAATAGACATTTGAACAAAATATAGCGTAAAATTATTTTATAAACTTACTTCTGAAGATTATTAATTAATTTATTTTTAATTTTATTTATTTAATAATTATTTGGAAATACTCTACTTAGATGACCAAATGGAGAGTGGACTAGAATTGGATTGATCAATCACATTCTCACTACTAACTGAATCAATGTTATTTTAATATCTAAAATTTATTTAATTTATAACTTTTGTTATTTAATAATTATTCACATCTACAAATATTCTCATAAAATAATATTAAATTATAAACAAATTAAAAATCTAAATTTGAATAAAATAGTATAAAATTGCTTTTATAACATCATAAATTTGTGATTCTTATGTGAACCAGTTGGCCCTAATCACTTTTAAAGGTCTCAGCTGGCCCTGATCACTTTTATAGGCCCAATTGTAGGGTGGACCAGGATAACAGTAACAAAATGGATTGTCACTCCTAAATGAGCCAAAACTATTTTAACCTTTAATGAGGAATAAGTAATTTACTCTATTACTAATTTTTGTGTGGACCACAATACATTATTTCTCAAAATAAGTTATTCCTGACATAAATAATTTATTTAATTTTAAATTTATTTTGGGATAAATTTCTCTATAAACATTTGCTTTAGTATAAACATTTGAATGGAATAGCATAAAAATATTTTTATAAACTAACTTCTAAAATATATTTATTTATTTATTTTAATTCTTTAATAATTATTCGAGAATATTCTACTTGGATGACCAAGCATGGACTAGGATAGGAGGTATCGATTGCATTGTCACTCCTAACTAATTCAAAGTTATTTTAATATTTTTAATTTATTTAACTTAATTTTATTATTTAATAATTACTCAAAAATACAAATGTTCTCATAATATAATATTAAAGTAGAAACAAATTAAAAATCTAGATTTGAATAAAGTAGTATAACATGGCTTTAAAAAATCATAAGTATTAATTTGTGAGTCTTATGTGAACAACTTGACCTTGATCACTTTTAAAGGGCCCAGCTAGCTCTAATCACTTTTAAAGGACCAAATGCAAGGTGGACCAGGACATGAGTAACCAAATGTAGTGTCACTCTTAATTGAGCCAAAACTATTTTAACTTTTAATAAGAAATAAGTAATTTACTCTAATGCTAGTTTCTTCATGGTCCACAATAAATTATTCCTCACAATAACTTATTCTTACATTAATAATTTATTTAATTTGAAATTTATTTGGGATAAATTTCTCTATAAATATTTTTGTAAGATAAAATTAATTGGTAATCCAATTAAAAAATACACATTTGAATGAAATAGTGTAAAAAGACATTTATAAATTAACTTATGACAAATATTTATTTGTTTGTTTTTTATTTTAATTATTTAATAATTACTTGGGAGTATTCTACTTAGATGGTCAAATGCAGTGTGGACTACAATTGGAAGGATCAATTACATTGTCACTCCTAATTGAATCAAAATTATTTTAATATCTTTAATTTATATAATTTTGTATTTTTATTATTTAGTAATTACTCATAAATACAAATATTCTCATAATATAAAATTAAATTATAAACAAATTAAAAATATAAATTTGAATAAAGTAGTATAAAATGACTTTTATAACATCATAACTATTAATTTGTGAGTCTTATGTAAACTAGCTATTAATTTGTGAATTTTATGTGAACCAGCTGGTTCTGATCACTTTTAAGATCCCAGCTGGCCCTGATAACTTTTAAAGGCCCCAGCTGGTTCTGATCACTTTTAAAGATTCAAATGCTGGATAGACCATGGCATGACTTACCAGATGCATTGTTACTCCTAATTGAGCCAAAACCATTTTAACTTTTAATGAATAATAAATAATTTACTCTACTGCTATGTGGACCACAATAAAATATTCCTCACAGTAAATTATTCCTGACATAAATAATTTCTTTAATTTCAAATTTATTTTGAGATAAATTTCTCTATAAATATTTACATCAATAAAAAGTGGAAGTAGTATACTGTACAATTATTTTTGTAAGATAAAATTAATTGGTAAACAAATTAAAAATATACATTTGAAGGGAGTAGTATAAAAGGATTTTTATAACTAACTATGAAACTAATTTTAATTTATTTATTTTTAATTTTGATTATTTAATAACTACTTGAGAATACTTTATTTAAACTCGCTCAGTATAATTACAGTGATCCACAATAATAATATTTGCTTGTAATAGTCTGATCCTCATCCACTCGTTTAAGGGTAAACCCTCTATCAGATAAATGTCATGTTGTAACATAACAACATCTCGAATCGTATTAGAAATAATAACATTTGAAAAATACACTAAAACGGAATAATTTTAAATTTTAAGCCATTTTTTTTTTCTCTCTGTTCATTGGATTTAGACTTTATACAAAAAATTTCTTGAAGTATAAGTCCCATATGGGTGAGACTTCGTACCAAGGCTTTCAACTTTTATTACATAAGGGACTTTGATGGAATTTTACATACCATTCTAATTTCATTTATATTATTCTTGTTTATTTGGAGATATAATTTAAGAAAGAAAAAAAATAATATCTCTCTTGGAACATTTTTGAATGTATAATGTTTTTAACTTGTAAAGTTTTCTTTATGTCCATTTTTATTTATTTTTATATCTTAATTAGTTTATTTTTTTTCCTACATGTGACATTTTTGATACATTGATATTTGTAGTTTTGTTTCTCCTTTCTATTGCTGTGACGAATCCAAACAGCATAGGAGTTTGGACTCTGAAATTAAAAAATAAATCCCGAGTAGTCTTTATCCAACCGATCCCACTGCATCTAAACGGTATCTAACCGTTTGTACCGAACAGAAACTAAATGCATCCCGACAATATAAACATTCTTGAAGTAGGAAAAACATGATTCACTTTATTTGTTCGCTTTGTTATATCATACAAACATAATGGACAGGTAGATTTTGTACCAAAAAAGTCATATTCTATTTCATCAAATTAAATTTTTTGAATTATGATAATGATTTTTCCTGTTTAATGAATAGCAAAATCTCATTTTTCTCAAATTACCATTTTTGTAGTTACTTTTATACCCTTTTGAATAACATAAATTTCTCATTTAAGGAAGAAAACCATACATATGCTGCTGAGTTGGGGAATATGCACTTTATTTGAGAAAATTGACGTGAGTATGCTGCTGCAGATTGTCTTGTTTTAATACAAACAAATGCAGGGAAAACTGGTCAGGTAAAATTGCGCAGACCCAGGTCAGATTCTGTACCAAGCTTTTGAAGCAGATACAAATACTATAATAGCACACAGTTTGGGTGTTTCCTTCCATCCATCAGTGAAGCACGTGTATGGCCAAATGTCACCTGGACTAGGTGCATGTTTAGGAGTAGAAAAAGTATTATATATATCATTTGTGTATGCTTTTCATCAAGATTTGTATAAAGTGCATTGATTTTATGTATTAATAACATCTAACCATACATTAGTCAAATACTAATCAGAATCATGTTGTTTAGAAGCACATAATTTTCCAGTCCAGATTTGAACCCTATACCACCTTTGAGAAAACCAGGAAAGAAAAAATGAAAAGTGAAACGAAATGAAAAACGAAAAAAACCCATTGTTTTTAAATTTTACACTGATTTCCATGCAAATAAGTTGGCACCCTTTGCATACACATGCTTTGGCATTTGTACTTTGTGGAGACTGCCACAAACAATATTTGTAATGCCTTATCAATACGACAAGAATTGATACAGGCATCTTCTTCGCATCCTTATCTTTCCCACACACGTCCATTTCTGGTCCCTTTTTCCTGACCCCCCTCGAAGAGAGAGGGAAGAAAAGGAAATATTCCTGAGTGACACCATGGCAGACCTAGAAGAGCAGCATGCAAAAGTTTGTGAATACAGGTGTACAAGAAACGAGTCTCCTCTTCTATATAACATGCATTCTTAATTGAAGAGAAGCACCACATTCCATTTGATTTTCTCTCTCAGGCCCATTTACGAGAAAGTCATGTATTTCTTTCAACTCTCTATACCGCGAAGAGGCATCATGGCTGAGAATCATCAGGATTCTAGTCCTCTCTTGTCAAATTACTCTGATGGCGGAGAAAATAAGATCAATGCCGGGTTGAATAATGATAGTGTTACTGTCAGTGAGAGGAGCGGATCTGCTAGGATTCCAGAGGTTAGTTGTTTAACCTTGAGTTTTGTTTATATGTTTTTTCTTTTCATGTAAATAATGAAACTGGTAGTGAGAGGAGCGGATCCTGTACGGTTCCAGAGGCTAGCTGTTTAACCATGAATCTTGCTATGTGTTCTTCTTTGTAGTGCATCTGCATGCAAGTAATGTGTTGTTTTTTCGCAGGTGGTGGAGGAAATAAAAGACTTGTATACCATTGCGATCCCAACAATCGCCACTGGGCTTCTGACCTATGGAAAGTCTGCAATATCCATGCATTTCTTGGGGAAGCTAGGTAAAGACACATTAGCTGGTGGAAGCCTAGCCATTGGCATGGCCAACATCACGGGTTATTCTGTGATTTCTGGCCTTGCAACAGGTATGGAAGGTATCTCCTCCCAAGCTTGTGGCGCCCGGAAATGGAACCTTGTTGGGGAAACCCTCCAATGCACCATTGCCATTCTGATCATGACATGCATACCCATTTCAGCCTTATGGCTGAACTTTGAATCCCTCCTTCTGTTATTCGGCCAAAACCCCACCATCTCATCCGTTGCCGCCACCTATCTTGCATACTCTATCCCTGACCTACTTTGTCAGTCCTTAATTAGCCCTCTGAAAATTTACTTAAGAACCCAAGGTGTGACCCTCCCTCTCATGTTCACCGCAACTCTGACTCTGATGCTGCATGCATGTATGAATTATGTGGTGATTCACACTTTTGGTCTGGGAATTCAAGGGATTTCCTTGGTTGGAGCCTTCACCAATCTAAGCTTTATAATAGTCCTTGTGCTTTACATGTGGTTTTCTGGGGTTTGTTCTCAATCTTGGCAGGGTTGGTCATGGAAGTGCTTCAAGCACTGGAAGCCTATTCTTGGTCAAGGAGCCCCAAGTTGTGTCTCTGTTTGCTTAGAGTGGTGGTGGTATGAGTTACTGGTACTGTTTTCGGGGCTCCTCGAGAATGCAGCAGAGAATGTATCCGCCTATGGAATAATAATCCAGGCCACTTCATTTATGTATAATTTTCCTTATGCATTAGGTTTGGCTGTTTCAACAAAAGTAGGTAATGAACTTGGAGCCAATAGGCCTAACAAGGCCAAAACATCATCGTACACTGCTTTGCTATGTGCTTGTTTCACAGCCATTGTGGCTATGTTGTCGATGCTCTCTATGAGCAATGTCTGGGGACTAATGTTTACCCACGATGAAACTATTCTGTCTCTGCTCTCAACAACATTGCCCATTGTGGGTCTGTGCGAGCTTGGGAACTGTCCTCAGACTACGATCTGTGGGATGCTGAGTGGCAGTGCTAGGCCTGCTTTGGGTGCCAAAATAAACTTTCTGTCGTTTTATGGTGTGGGCTTGCCTGTTGGTCTTTTGCTGTGCTTCGGCTATGATTTCGGCTTGTTGGGCCTCTTTCTGGGCCTGCTGTCTGCCCAGATCGTGTGTGCTATTGCCATGGTGGTTGCATTGACACAAACTGATTGGAAGGAGCAAGCAAATAGGGCAAAGAAGTTAACTGGTGGACTCAGCGAGATCAATGGAGAAAACAATGAAGATGTTGAAGGAGCTGCTCCTCTGCTTGTCTAAACCAGCCTTTGGTGGTCTCTGGTGCTGCTGATGTTTGAGTTAATAAGATGTTTTTCCTGTTCTGCTACTGTTCAAGTATTTCCTCTGTTTTGTGTGTTATGTTTTGTGTCAAAGTTTGTGTTGTATACACAACTTTGCTTCAGTTGATTTCAGATTTTCCTGTCTTTGTTAGTCTCTTCCAATGTGCCACATTGAATGTGGTTTGGTTTGTAGACCTTTCAAATTTTCAATAAAAGTGTGTGCTTTGTTTCCGTATCTCCACTGGGCTTCCTTCAAGGCCCAAAAATACCGATTTTTTCTCTTGCGCTTGTGACTTATTTTACAATTTCTTTACTCAGTAACTGTTCTGGAGATGAAAAAGATAACAAGGACAACCACTATACACCAATAATTGTATTTTAATATAATATAATTTAATTTTTCAGTGATATAAATAAAATACATTTATATCTATTCCCATTAGTAATATAAACTTGAAAACATGTCCAAGTGTTACAATGAAATTTAAAAATTTCCTTTTTGTATTAGTCACTGTAACCTCTATTTAATTTCTCTACTTAACTGCTATATTGAATAAAAAATATCATATTTAATAAATATAATATTTAACGATATCTTTATTGTTTTATTATGCATTAAATTTTAAAAAATAATTCAATTTTATAAATATTATGTATTTTATATATTTAATAGATATTTAATTTCAAAAAAAGTAAATATCTTCATTAAGTATTATATTATTTATTTAATATAATAATCAAGTAACTTAAATGATATTATTAAATATTACGATTATAGCATGTAATAAATATATATCTATCTATTACAATATATTTTGAATAAATATTTATCACAAAAAATAATATATATCCAAATATATATTACATTTTGATTATTAAAACATTAACTTATAAAAGATGTTTTAAAATAAAAAGTCAAATATACCATTATACTATTCCTAACTAGGGATGGCAACGGGGAGGGGACGGGTTTCACTATCTCATACCAATCCCCGTAAAAAGAAATTCATCCCCATCTCCATACCCAAACTCAAAGGGTATCAAACTTTTGTCTCATCCCCATCCCCACCGGGTAACGGGTATAATCTCGTACCCATACCCGTACCTGTTTACTTACTACTTTAATATTAATTTTAACTAATTTTTATAAAATAATAAAAATTACGGTAAAGGAAACATAATATTATCAAATATTCAAT
>Ga0214543_1005118_pt1 | contig 24408 bp, 15 predicted proteins | sample CNSS2metaG_FD_160094 | JGI IMG/M metagenome (GOLD analysis project Ga0214543, IMG submission 160094) | Root nodule microbial communities from cowpea collected in UCLA plant growth center, Los Angeles, California, USA - CNSS2 | ecosystem: Host-associated > Plants > Roots > Nodule | place: USA... | reverse complement strand
AACCATCCTGTTTTAACCTTTAGCTTGGGCATTTTAAAGACATTAAGTCCTTATAGATCCCAAACACTTTTGCTCAAAGCAAGTCAAAATAAAAGGGAAGAAACTATGCATGACAAGTGTGATTCTGTGTATAGGAAGTGTGACTAAAATATAGGAAGTATAAATCAATAGTCATTGATCTAGATGTAGGTTTTTCAATTTTAAAATTTATTTTTCCCTCCTTTTGTAAATTTTATTTACCAACGAGAGTGGTTTCGAATGGTTATCCCATCCTTTGTACAAACATTGTTTTATAATATTTGAGAATGAGAGAAATTCTTGAGAACATTGGAAAGTGATCAATTTTCTTAGAGTGTGTTTGGATAGAGTATTTTAATGAAGCAATTCATTTTTTTGAAGAATTTAGATTTCTTTGTAATGAAATGTTTTGTTTGGATAGAGAAATTAAAAAGCATTTCAAATGCAAGCATTTTTTTGAAGGATTTCAATTAACTAAATTTGTAGAAATTCAAATACCCTCAAAATAGGTGGAATTTGAAATTCTTCTCACTCAACCTCACATTCTTGACGATCCGGACGGGCACGACTACCCGGACAGACCTGACGACCCGAACGTGCCCGACGACTCAGATGGGCCCGACGACCCAGACGGGCTCGACGACCTAGACGGGGCCGACGACCCGGACGTGCCCGACGATCAGGACGTGTTCGATGACCCGAACGGGCCTAATGACCCAAACGGGTCCGATGACCCAAACATGTCTGATGACCCAAACGGGCCCGACGATCCAGACCAGCCCGATGATCCGGACGAACCTGACGACCTAGACAGGCCAAACAACTCGAACGAGCCCGACGACCTAGACAGGCCCGACGACCCAGACGGACCCTTCCAAATCATTGGGCCCGTACACCCATATGGGCCCGAAGACCCAAACAAGTCCGACAACTAGGATGGGCTCGAGGACCCGGACGGGCCCGACGACTTGGACACGTATAACAATCCAAACAGGCTCGACGACCCGGACGGACCCGACGACTAGTATGGGCCAGACTATCTGGACGGACCCGACGGTTTGAAAGGGCTCGTACGAGTTGTCGGGCTTGTCTAGGTCGTTGGGTCTTTCCGGGTCGTCGGACATGTCCAAGTCGTCGGGCCCGTCCGGGTCCTCGGGCCCATCCTAGTCGTTGAACCCATCCGGGTCTTTGTGCTCGTCTGGGTGTATGGGCCCGTCCCGGTATTCGACCTCATCGGGTATTCGGTCTCGTCCGGATTGTCGGGATCGTTCAACTCGTCGGGCCCGTCCAGGTCGTCGAGCCCGCTCGGGTCGTCGGACCCGTCTGGAGCATTGGGCCAATGACCAAGACGAGTTTGACTGGGCCATATTGAAGAACTTGACGGCACAATCGTGCAGTATGGGCCGTCAGGCCTCTAGATCATCGGGCCACCCGGCCTGTCTGGGCTTCCCAGTCGGTCCAGCTCGGGTGGGTCGTCAGGTCTAACCAATTCGGTTGCGTAGTTGGGTCTGCCCGACCCATCTGGGTTGTCGAGCATGTTTCCAAATTTATCATGAACTCAAAACATAATTAAGCTTAAAATAAATATTGTTAAAATTAAATTTTATCTCACAATAAATTCAATTTTTTTTCCAAACAAGAAATTGAAATGTAAGGTATTTTAATTTCCTTATCAAAACAAGTTATTTAAAAAATGAATGGAATTTAATTACAAGCAATTCAAATACAAAACATTTCAATTTCTAAGTATTGTTGAAATGATCTATCCAAATACAAGGTTAAAGTTTTATAATGATTCTTATGGTTCAAATAATGATTCTTCCTTAAGATTATCATGAACATGAAGTTTTCTCCATTTTCAATAATGTTCTTCCATATTCCTAAGTTCATTTACCTTTCCCATTTCATACTTGTTTTTATTTTGTTTTTCAATACTTTGTTCTTGTTCTTCATCTAACTTCCACTATTGTCATCTAAGCTACCTTAAAGTATCATCATATCTAAGTTATGTGAGAAAAATACACAAGTCATTTTATTTAAACCAATTAATCCGATGAACATTAATCTAATTTAACTTTTATTTATTTAGAAGTTTATTTATTATTTCTCAATTTAACTTATACTAATTATTTTTTTATTTGACATATATAACAAATTAAAAATTAATCAAAAAGTAATGAAATTACTGTAATAATTAAAAAATATTCAATGTCTGTAATTCAAAATTTCAAAATATAATATGTAAAAAGATAAAAAGAAATTATATTTAAAATATAAGAGACAGTAATAAAAAAAATTAAATAAACTACAAAATATAAGGTAATTAAAGTTACTATAAATTATAAGTTAGAAACTTTTAAAATAAATTATTTTAAAATATCTCATCAAATTATTCTGTAAAGACAAATGATATTATCTAATAAATAACTTATCAAACAAGAATATCATTTTGGTGCTTTTATATTTGAGCTCACTAAACAAATGCTCTCTTTCTGTCTCTTCTTTTTATATTTTTTATATTTTCTTCTTTAGTTTCAAGGTAATAATTATCGCTACTAGAAATTCTCATATTACATGATATTTTTCTTGTAAATTTGTTAAAAAATTTACAAAAAAATATTTTTTTGTGTCATTTTTTTAAAAAATCTTAATTGGCAGATAATTCTTTCATGAATAATTATTTTTTACAAAATTATAAAATTTGCAAGTATTTCTTATAAAATTTGTTGCGAAAAGTGTTTTATACAAAATATATTACAAAAAAATTGGTAATAATTTCACAACAAATTTTGTAAGTATTTCTTATAAAAAAATTCAAAACAAAATTGATAGAAAATATGAGTGTTTTTTAGTAATATGTGATGTTCTAACTTCTTCTTACTTAAATATATGCATTCAAAATCATATGGATATATCCTTAATTACTTTTTTCTTAGTTTGGCAAAATAATTTTTTCAATAGAAGATATAAAGTGAGAGTCTATTTGGGTTTTGCGCTTGACCATATTTTCAAACATGGATTTGTTAATAAGAGCGCTTCTTCTGACACCCCACTTTTTTCTTCATGTAACTCCAAACTTTTCCTTTTTTCTTATTTTACATTCTTAGTAATAACAAATCGGATAGCATGATCCGGAAGAACTAATGAAATAAAAAAAAGCCCGATTAATTCTTTTGAGGGTATAGTTGCAGGTTTTCAAAATTCGTTCGGGATCCAAGAAAAGCATACCACATTCATAAACCATACACACAAATAAAATCGAATTTCAAAATTTACATAATTTTATCGTATTTCGAAATCTAATTATTTAAATTTTCATTAACCTAATTTAGTAATTTTGTGTGTCCCAGATTTCATACATCCTGTATTACACGTATAATAATTATTATTTATTTAATATGTACTTTATAGGGGTAAAATGGTAATTGCAGTAACAGTTGGGGTGTAGGAAGAAAACAACGGGTGCAGGAAGAAATCCCTGGTAATAATGTGAATGAAGCTTATTTGAACAGTATGGTGAATGGTTGGTGATAAGATGATTTGGTTTGTGGCATGTTGGTTATGGTGGGGACTAAAGTCTGTGCTTGATGCTGATAACAGAGAATTTACTATTGGAAGTTTTCATGACAACTAGTGCACATGAACATTTTATGCATATACAGAGATGTCATATTTGTTTTTTTAAATATTATTAATGTGAAGAGAGTTGTCATAAAGTAGTTGAGATGTGGATTAATTGTGACCAAGTGTTAGTTGGTTTTTTTAATGATAGTATATTGTTGTATATTTTTTAAAATACATTCATATCAATATATTAAACAATTAATATATTTCAAACATTAAAAAAATATCAATATTTAATATATTTTTAAATATTAAAATTAGTTTTTATTAATATATTTTAAAGATTCAAGAATGACGATAAAAAATAAAAAAAAAAAAAATTCTAGTAAACTGTAAATCGAATAAAATGAAATTTAGATTTTTTTTGTGAGTTTTTAGTATTATGTATATGTTATCTTTTAAAAATAAATTGATTTTGATATTTGAAAATAAATAAAAGAGAATTATTATATCGAAGTCAATGTAGCTTGGAGTTACAACTAATAAACAATCCTAAAAAGTTAATTTGTAATTCATTTATTATTTTCTTATTCTATTTTACAATTTTTTTTATTAATTTTTGGTTGTTTACGACATTTTGCTCACTAATCTAGACGACCGACGCTGTTATCATTTTTATTAATAATAAGGTTAAAATATTTTTTTTTCCAATTTTCGTCTTAGTCTTAATTTTTCTTTTTTCGAATTAGTTTAAATTTTTGTCAATTTTGTTCAATTTAGTCTACTTTTGTTAATACCGTTTAATTCATTAATGGTATCATGTGTTACTTCGTGGTTTTTTTATATTTTTTATTTATTTTTGAAAAAAATGTTTACGTGTTAATGCTATTATATTTTTTATTTATTTTTGAAAAAAATGTTTACGTGTTAACGCGGTAGCATGTCACGTACTAGAATCAATGTTTATATTCAATATAGTCCCTACATTTGTTATTTTTGTTCAATTTAGTCTCAATTTTATTTAAAATTGAGCAATTTTGTCTCTCTCGAAATTAGGACTAAATTTAATTTTTATATAAAAGTTACAATAATGTTTTTGTTAAAATTCTCATTTTTATTAAATATTTTTTGTTTAAGGTTATAATTAGTTTAAAATTAGAACAAAATTTGTAAGGATGAAAACTAATATCACTCATATAAAATTTTAAAATTAGTCTTTATCCTTAAAATTTTCGTTGTCATTTTTAACTAATTATAACCCTAAACAAAAATATTTAATAAAAATGTGAATTTTCATACAAATCCAAAAGAATTACAAAAGAAAATATTTAAAGATGTTCAACACAATAAAATCAATTCATAAAAAAAATAACACATTTAAAATCAATGTGTTAATATTTAATCGTATTTTTTTTATTTTTTTTTATTTAAAATCAATATTTTGACTCATATCACATCCTATGAAAAAATAATCCTAATTAAAACCTGGTTTTCCCATTCCCACATCTTGCATCAAAGACGCGAGATCCCAAAGGCAAAAATCTGAAAGGTTAAAATTTTGGTGTATGTATATAGAGAGAGTTTAGCGAGTACGGATATCCACGGGTACATATTTTATGATACTCGTATTCGTCCATTAACATGCGAATATAGAATGTTGGAAATTTCTCAAATATGTGATATGTGGGGTAGTATGAGGTATTCACATGGTCAATTATTTTCATATATGTTGTTCATTTGTCAATCAATTTTATAATTTTTGCATAAATTTTGATGTTGTAATCTTATATAATTGATAACAATTTATGATGGCAACTACTTTGTGATGGGTAGAGAACTTTGTAAATTTCACAGGTGCTTTGTGCTTTGGGCATCAAATATGCTCTCTTCTACCGTATACTATACCATTAAAGTTTAGAGTGTGAGGGTTTAAAACGAAAAAACACATTAAAGGTGACACTAGCAATGGCTGAAGGTTAGTATTTTTATTTCGCATTAGTTTTACATTTGATATTAGAGCAAAATTAAATACCTTTGCCTTGTTTTGAATCTATCATGGTTATCATTTTTTATTCTTTATTGTGTTTTTTCTTTGAGTTGGATATCAAACCTAATATTATCAACGTTGGAGGTGTAGCTATTGATGAAGGGTCGAAGTGACACTAATCCAATGTTGTGTTGGGCGTTGTTGTTATGGGTACAAAAGATGTCAGAGCACCGGCATTGTGACCCTTCGAGGATTTGTCAGAATTACTCTAAGGCGTCTGAGATTTGTTCTGTGTACTCATGTAATGTGAAACATTGTCACTTGCTTATGACAATTGACACCAATTTTTGGACAATGGGGTGCTGATTATTGAGGTTGAAGATGAATTAAAAAGGCACCTTCTATTTGTTAGAAAATGATTACTCAAATAATACTAGTAATAATAAAAATATAAAATGATTTAATAATATTTATTAAATCAATAATAATACTAAGACATATATATAAAACAATGAATATTAATCAGAGATCAGCAATTATAATAACAATAAGAGATAAAAAATAGATGAGGAAAGGAGTAGAAAAATCCTGGGTTGAGACAAGCATAGCGCTATCCTTAGATAGAAAACGCCCCTACTGCACAGAGTTAAACAAATAACACTCATATGTGTTTCAAATCATATGCATTTCTCTCCCAAGATACAACAACCCGTCAGATCGATCGAGTGCAGTGAAGGATCTCCGAATCTTATGAACACCACTGTCTTAAAGATAATATAGAGAAGAAAAGAAGAACATATTTTAGAAAACTATAGTGTTTGTTGTCTCTGTTGTTGTTTCTCTCCCCATGCATCTAGGTGATATTTATAGGTACAAAAGGGAGACAAAGAAGTAAATAGTAATAAAAATATAGTCGTTAGCCATAAAAAACATTAACCCAAATTAAAGGTCTATAAAAACATGAGTAACAGTAAGTTTTTTTTATTTTAATTATGTATTTTTTAAATTATATTATAATATTTTCAACAATCCCCCACATAATTTAAAAAATAAAATAAAATAAAATATATTATCTTTTAAAACAAAATATTGTAGTTCAGTGTAAGGAACCTTCCGGATCTGACCCTTACATCTAGTGCTTATAAACTTCCACCCGAGAAAATGCAGAGACTTAATTGCCTTGAGCTACATCCCCTGTGACCGGGTTTTAGTAAATAACACATATAATATCGTTGTTCATCATAGGTTCTAATCAATGGGTGCACGTTACGACCTTGTGCATGTATCTTGTTTCATGAGTGTCACTTAGAGACTTGTCCATGTCTCACAATGGCGGCCCCACCATCACACTCACTAGGAAAACCCTCAAAGAGTGGTTTGTGACTCACCCCTACAATAATTGTCATTGGGTTTATTAAGAGGTATTTTATAAAATAATGCACATGCATGAACCATTGGGTTTATTAAGAGGTATTTTATAAAATAAGCATAATAATGCACATACCTCAATCTTATTATTGTCACAATTTATAATACACCTCGCCATAGGAATGAGACATAAAATTTAATTAAATTATTTGGTGTACTTTAGTCAACAACAACTTCGTTGTTACCTATTGAACTCCATTCCATCGGATCGCCATTCATGTGAAGATAGGTGTCCATTGTTGCAACTAATTTATGGGCTATAATCTCATTCCCCTCGACGACTCAAATACTTGTTGTTGATGCATCAACCTTTTGATAAGTAGATCTGCAATATTTTTTTCCAACCTGACAAAGTCAAGAAAGACAATACCATGAATAATTCAGTTTCTAATATATTTGTCTATCATTCTCATATGCCAATTTCATTGAAATTTTTACTAGGAACTTTAAATATAAGAATTTGATTGTCAGGATGCATCGGAAAAAGGAATAATTTATGCTTGCATAGTAGATCATGACAAAACAACAATTTTTTAACATATTTCCATGATAGGACAATTTCATCCAAGGTTAAAACATAACCATAACCAATAGTTAATTTTGTCACCAAAATCAATATCCAATTTACATTATCCTTCAATCATTTCAAGAAATTGGACATATTGTCATAACTAGAAGAAACACAAATAATATTATCACTAGATGGCAAAACAGTACTAGAGGTATCACAAACAAATTTAATCAATTTATAATTTGAAGGAAACATCTCTAGATATTTATCGATATACACATCAATTTTTAGGCTTAGTTGAGACTGATTTAATTATAACCATAAGAAACACATTAGTTGATCAAATGTGTTTTCAATCTTCAGCTCTGCATTGTTTTTAATTTTAGAAATGAATACAGATGAGTAATCAAAAAATAGAAATAACAAGATAGGTGTTTTCTCCCTAAGAATGTTAAAAAATGATTACTCAAATAATACTAGTAATAATAAAAATACAAAATGATTTAATAATATTTATTAAATCAATAATAATATTAAGACATATATATAAAACAATGAATATTAATCAGAGATCAACAATTATAATAACAATAAGAGATAAGAAAATAGATGAGGAAAGGAGTAGAAATATCCTGGGTTGAGACAAGCATAGCGCTATCCTTAGAGAGAAAACGCACATACTACACAGGGCTAAACAAATACACACTCATATGTGTTTCAAATCATATGCATTTCTCTCCCAAGATACAACAACCCGTCAGATCGATCGAGTGCAGTGAAGGATCTCTGAATCTTATGAACACCACTGTCTTAAAGATAATATAGAGAAGAAAAGAAGAACATATTTTAGAAAACTCTAATGTTTGTTGTCTCTGTTGTTTCTCTCCCCGTGCATCTAGGTGGTATTTATAGGTACAAAAGGGAGACAAAGAAGTAAATAGTAATAAAAATATAGTCATTAGCTATAAAAAATATTAACCTAAATTAACGGTCTATTAAAACATGAGTAACAGTAAGTTTTTATTTTATTTTAATTATTTATTTTTTAAATTATATTAAAATATTTCCAACACTATTTTGTTGAAATAATGAGAACTATATAACTTTATTCTATATTCATAATTTAACGTGAAATATTTTCTGGTGTGATGGTCAAGATGTGCCTTTTTTTGAATTATTGTATGAGTTGATTATGAATTGCCATATGATTTGATAAAAGAACTCCTTCATATAAAGCTGAATAAAAAAGAGTTATAGGGTTGTGTACGTATTATATGTTTTTTTACATACTATAAGGTTGTGTACATAATATATGTTTCGTACCTACTATAAATTTTTATAATTTTTTGTATGTAATATATGTTTATATAAATTATATGTTGTATATTTAATTTATGTAATGAATATTATTATTTATTTTGATTGTATTATAAATAACTTTGAGGCAAATATTTATTTTAAATATTTGAAATTCTGGGAAAATAAAATATAATAGTTTTATCATTTGATTATATGAGTCTAATTAAGTAAGATTTTAGTCCACGCGCAAGTTTATGTCATTAGATTCATTCATTAAGATTGAATTATATTTCTCAAATTGCCCATTGAAATTGAGTAAAGGAACATAGTCTAACAATTTTATCATTTGGTTAAATAAGTCTAATTGAATAAGACTCTAGCCCAAAAACAAGTTTTATATCACTAGAATCATTCATTAGATCATGTGTTTACATCGGTAAAATATAATTTTATTATTTGGTTATATGACTTTAATTGAGTAAGACTTTAGTCAACGGATAAGTTTTATGTCACTAGATGCATTCATTAAGACGTGTGTTTGCATGGATAAAGCATAATTAAGACGTGTGTTTGCATCAATAAAACATAATAGTTTAATCATTTGGATATATGAATCTAATTAGGCAAGATTTTAGCCCACATACAAATTTTATGTCACTAGAATCATTCATTAAGACGTTTGTTTGCAACGATAAAACATAATAGTTAGTTTTATCATTTGATTATATGATTCTAATTGAGTAAGACTTTAGCCAACAAACAACATACAAGTTTTATGTCACTAGATTCATTCATTAAGACATGTATTTGCATCGATAAAACATAATAATTTTATCATTGGTTATATGAGTCTAATTAGGTAAGATTTTAGCCCACAACAAATTTTATATCACTGGATTCATTCATTAAGACATTAAGACGTGTGTTTTCATCTGTAAAATATAATATTATGAGTCTAATTGAGTAAGACTTTAGCTCACAAACAAGTTTTATTTCACTATATTCATTTATTATTACATGTTTGCATTGGTAAAACATGAAGTTTGTTATAGTTTCAAATTATGATGATGAGCATGCATTTTAAAAAATTTCAGTTTCTCAATTTGTGAATATTCCTTATATCCATTATGGTTTTCCCAAACTAAAAAATGAATAATTATAAGTTTTGGAATGAGAAAGTTCTTCTCCATTTGGGTTAGAATCACCATTATTACTGAGACCTCCATATGTTGATCTCTATGAAAAGTGAGAGGTTAAATTATCACTTTGCGACGTTAATAAAGATTAATTTTTTGCTGGTGTTCGGGGTTCTATTGATTAAAATGACAATGTGAGAGATTTACTAAAGGTTATTAGTGAACAATTCATCACATTTGTTAGATCTCACCAGGATTAAGAGAGAGTGTGATCACATATGCGCATAAGGACATTGTGGCTTAACTGTCCGCACAACCACTCTCCAAAAAATTGGTGTCAATCGCCATAAGCAAGTGCTAGTGTTCCACATTACATGAATACACAAAGCAAATCTTGAACTCTTTAGAGCTTATGCTCTGAGACCTTTTTATACTCATAACAGCAACGCCCAACTGTGGATTAGCATCACCTCATCAATGGCGACACCTCCAACGCCAATAATATTAAGTCTCACATCAAACACAAGGAAAATACACAAATAAAGAATCCCAAAGGATAATCACGAGAAAGTGTCATGTAATGTGTTTTACAATTTCAAACCCTCACTTTCTAAACTTTGATGGTATGTACGATAGAAGAGAGCATATTTGATGACCAAAATCATAGAGCACATGTGAAATTTATAAAGCTCTTTGTTCATCATAGGGTAATTGTCATAATAAATTGTTCTCAATTATATGAGATTACGGTATTAAAATTTATGCAACAATTAAAAAATTGATTGAAGAATGAACTCCATCTATGAAAATAATTGACCATGTGAATATCTCATATTATCTCACATATCACATATATGGAAATTTACACCAACTCCATTTTAACTTGAAAAAAGAAATGTCTTAAAAAAATACAGAGGTAGATGATGAAACTCATGTGAATATCACAAAAGTAAATAACTTTTCGCATTCGGTCCAATTTGCGATTTAGAGATGAAGAGATAGCCCCACACGATTTAAAGGGGAAGAAAGAAGGAAAAAGCTCTACATGATTTAGAAGGGAAGAAGAAGCCCACACAAGGGGAAAAAATTGGTGTCGATAACGGTAGGATTTGAAACGAAGAAATCTTATGCAAGGAAGGAGAACAATGGCATCGGTGATATCACCGGTTAGGAGTGCTACACAATGCTAATGGCAGAGGAGTAAACACCGTAGAAGAAGTTTTCAATACCCACATAAAAGGAAGAAATAATGAGAGAAGAAACATGTGATAATAACGTGTAAATAATGCAAATACCATAGTAAAATATCGTTCAATACGTCAAAGAAAATTTAACGTTATTGAGTGAAAAGAACTATATCCATATATCCGATTAACACTCAGAGAGAAAATTAAAATGATTTTTTTTAATATGTGGAACTTGAAAATTTTGGTTGAATTCAGGGTTAAATGCATTGTGCTTAGATTGGAGATGGGTCCCGTGTAAGGGTGAAGTTGTCAAATCTATGGTTGGGCATCGACAAGTGCCTTGGATTTTGGTTATCTAGCTTTTGCAATAATTATGGCACAAAAAAATCAATAAACCCCACGGCAGGGATTATGTATTAGAAAACGACACAAGTCAAAAGATACAGCTTTACAGAAAGGCAATTTTGAATGCAAACCAACCCAGCTTTTTCATGCCCTTTCAATTACAAAACAAAATCAACTACTGTGTGCTATAATAATATACTAATAATAACAATATTATTATTAATTATTTATGAAAAAGAAATTACAGTTCTTTATACAAATAAATTTTAATGGTTTCATAATTTTTTTTTTATAGTGGGACTTTTAATTATGAAGCATTTCTCTATATTAGCGTAATGTGTCCTTCATAAACATAACATTTGTAAAAAAAACATCTAGACAATAAAATTAAATCAATTATTATTTTAATAATAAAAATGAGAGATTAACATAATCATATTAAATACATAATCTTTGAAAAACAAAAGCATGACTTAAATGTTGTAATAAATCACTTAAACTTGTACAGTAGTTATTTTTTAACACAAGTGTCATTGTCAACTACATGTTAAACATATTGCTAGTTTTGGTCATTGCACACAAAATCTTCTCATACTTCTTAAAAAGTAATAGATTGGTAATTAAAATCAAGTTTTAAAACTTATTACATTATAGTTAAACTATTACATGGTTCTAGTATTTCATGGAGACATAATCATCTTACTTTGAAACACTTAACTGCAACAAATTAGCATGGACAACATATTTCCACTAACTTTTACAATACAATGACTTGTGAATTTTAAATTTTGCAGGTAGATCTAATCGAGGCAAACATTATAAATTAGAATCACTATTAAGAAAATGACAAAAATGATGTGAATGGTATGTGTAATATTGACAATAGTTATGGTAAGAATTATCATTCTTTTCCTTTTGGTTTTCCTTTTAGACATAATCAAATAGTGTGTACAAATATGAGATTTTAATCTCTCATTACATGAGACTAAACATTTAATTTGGTTATAACGACAAAAAAAACATCATAATTAACTTTTCTTTATTATAAAAAGAGTAAATTTTCCAAATATTTATTTCAAACACAAAAATTATCTTTTACCAATGATATGATCCAGAAAGGTACGTCATGGCATGTGTGTTCCTACTTCACACAATTCCTTGACTTGCAAATAAGGACTACTACACTATGGCTGCAACATATTAGTGAAATGGATTATGACTAGTTGCAATTCAAAGAAGTTATAGGGAATGAGTTGTAATTTTGAAAAGAAAAAAAGTGGGAAAAAGAGGGGTTATGATAAAGTTTATGATTGGAATATAAGGTGATTCAGCACTAGGAAATGATACTGTTATAATTATCAAATCATGGGCTCACTCATGACCTTTGGTTGGTACCAGCTTTCTTGATAAATGTGTTTGAGAAGACAAACGCAATGTTCAAAGACAGAGAGAAAAAAAAAACAATAATTTTGCTGAGGCAAAACAAAAGGTACCAAGTTCTCTCACTGTTGTGTCATAGATCTGACACCACTGCTCACTGTGTGCCTCAGATTCCGTTCTTATCTGCATCTTTCCTTCATCCTCAGTTTTCCAAACCCAATAGAATCCACTGGAAGAGCCATGCAAAACCTTACTCACACTTGTTTCTTCTTCTGGATTCTTCTCAGTTTCAACTCTACCAGTGTTTCAAATACTGGTTTCTAGTATATATCAGTTTCTTCTCAAAACAAAAAGAAATGAGTTGTTTTCCTTTACATCTTCTACAATAATTGTTCACTTCTTGTTCAAAGTACCAAGATCATTGAATCCCAGTACTTGCAGGAGAAAAATAACCCACAAAAGTTAAGGGAAAGAAAAGGGGGAAGGATCTGAGGAAAAAGTGAAAGACAAAACACAGATACATGTCACACAACTCAACCACATAAATTTGAACTCTTTTGTACTTAATTTGCAATACAAATATGGTAGAAAAGCAAAACCAATTACCACACAGAAGCAGATGGATTTGAATGCTTAGTTATGCCATCACCAACACCATTCTGTCACCATCTATGTAAGAAAGAAATAGGTAGGTACATACATAGATAGATAGATACATAGATACATATAGAAAATAGAGTATCTCTTTCTATACATTTCCAGCCAAAAAGGGAGAGATATTTAATTTTGCTAAAGATGGTGACAACAACAACACTAACAAAGCTCTCACTGAGACAGGTAATATATATTATAATGGTGATGAACCAAAATAAGAAGTATGAAGATGACCATCACAACAACAACAGTGACTATGCCCTTATCTCCTTGTCATCTTCAATATTCAGCTAGCTCTAGCTATGTAGGGTTCATACATGTGGTGGTGTAAGCCTCTGAGTTCTGACTTACCGGTTAATTTGAGATAGGGTTTGGACCACTTGGAACCTCATGAGCCTCAGCTCCAAACTCTCTTCTAGCAGAAGCACCCTTGGAAGGTGGAGAACGGGATTTGTGGGTGTTCTGAGGGTGGTGCATCATGGCTGTGGTAGACATGGTTGATTCTGGTGATGCTTTTGTGCTTTCTGAAGAGGCCATGGGAGAAGGGTGTGGTTGGTGAGATAGATTGATGAGGAGGAGAAGGATGAAGAAAAGGGTGAGAAAGTGAAGAAAAGAAGGTGATTTTGAGCATGGTTCTGAGTTTGGTGATGATGATTTAGGTTCTGCCATGCAATTTGAAAGAGAAAACCACCCCCCAATAGCCCACAAGGGTTCAATATCCATCAACCAGCTCCAAGGCTAAGAAGAGGGAGAAAGAACAGCACAATAGTACAGAGAGAGATGAATCAAATTGGGTTTGAGAGATAGAGAAAGAGAGAGAGAAAGAGAAGGATGAGAAGCTTCAACAAAAGTGATTTTGGTTGGAAGCAAATGAAATTCGATGCACATTTGTCCAAGAACCAAGACCAACTTATTATGGAAGTTTTTACATGAAAGGTGTTGTTCATAGGTGACTGAATTTACCAAAATGACCATCCATGATATTATGGAAATAAAAAGTTAATCCTTTGAGATTATCGTTTTAAAGAGAAAGGGTAACCTTAATTTATCAAAGCATATATGATGACTCAGAATAAGATTCAAGCAATATTTAAGAATTATTCGAATTCATTTATAGTATACACTCTTTATATCATGATTATATACATTATTAATTTTCTCTTTTTTTTCTCATTTGATCCTAAAAATTGAATTTTTAATCACATTTCTCCTACCCCATTAGACTGTCATACCCCATGTAGAAATAAAACAATTTTCTTAATAAAAAAATCACCTTTGATTGTTTTTTTTTTCAATATAGAATCTCCATGTATGAAATTTGAAAGCAATATTTCATGTTGTTAAACAGTTTATTTATTGAAAGGAAAGATATTTGGATGATGTAATTTGGAATTTTAAGGAAATTAAAACAGCATAATATATGTTGAGGTCCCAAGGGAAACATTAATAAGAATTTATTGGGAGGGACCATTTGTGTAGTTGAAAACGAAATATTATATAAAGAATCTAGAAAGGTAAAGCCATTGGCACGAGAAGGAAAGAAGGCGCAGAGTGTGGTAAAAGGAAGTGTGGTGGCTTTTTCTTCTTTGGCTGGTTGTGCAAGAAATCTTTCTTTGACTTGGAGAACCCTAAGAAAAGAAAAAATATCGATTATGTTCCTTCAATGCTTCACCTTTTTCCCATGCAAACACAAGGTTTCAAAACCCTCCTTTTTTTTTTACTTTTCTTTTCTTTTCTTTTTTATGCCCCATCAGAGTCAAGATACCCCATGTTAATTATTAGTATATATAGTACGTATTTGTACATAAAATACTCTAACAATTTTCTTAGCTTAAAAGAATGGATTTATTACATATCATTAGATATCCTACTTTTGATGATATATTATTATAATATATAAATATGTAAATGAGTTCAAACATTACTTTATAAATTAACTTTTTAAGATTGAATTAGATTAATTTTACATGAATTAGAAATAAAACGAACTTACAAAATAGAAGATATAAATTTCACTTTACTAATTGTTTTGGGTGTAGGGATTAAGCTCCTATCAATACCACTCAAATTATACTTTTTTCTCCTCGATGCTTCCTTTCCAAGTAATTCGTTCGAACTTTCACTCCACGCAATCTTCTTCTCCGTCCGATCGGTTGAACGGGCGATCGGTGTACCTGTCTAGAAGACTCTGATGCTTAAGTCAGTTTTAAGGTCGATCGGTCGATAAACGTAACTGCTGTAATAAATACGAAATTAAAGATCATCACCAACCTACCTTTGGGCCCTATTTATAGTTTCCGGTGTGGGCCTATGATTAGGGCTCCTTAATCACGGCCCAATGATCCCTTATTTGGCCGATCGACCGATGGTCGCTTGGCCAGACGGGTTATCTTTTATGGTTAAGTAGCCTTAAACAATGAAATGTGTTTCACTCGTGTGGCCGATCGACCGATGGTCGCTTAGGTTTGCCACATGGTCTATCTGTTGCTAGCAGCAGCCTGTGACCGATACAAGCCCTCCCAGCCTTGTTCGATGACGAAGGTAAAACGAGAGTTTTCAGGAAGATTCTTTGTGCCGATGGACCGGTGGGCCATGCAGTGTCGATGGGCCGATGGGTCATAGAGTACACTAACCAATTTTATATGATTGGATTAGGTTAAAACTCAATTCATAAAAACCAACCCTCAATTAACATATATAGCTTTACAAAATTAAATTAGACTTAAAATTAAATATTAAAAGTATATAAAAGTTTATTTTAGTGATTTTTATTTAATGTATTTAATCATTTGGTAATTATTTAATTATATGATATTCATATTTAAAGTGTTTATTTTCTTGATATAAAATGAATATAAGTAAAATAGAATATATGATTGAATGAGAAATTTTAGTTTTGAATTAATTAATTTGAATCTAAATGTTAAAATATACGTATGGGGAAAGAAATAATAAAAAATTTGAAGGATTCAACTCCATCTGGCATTTACTTAAGAAAAGAATCTTCTGAAGGCATTAGACACAGTAGAGATGGTTTGAAAACAATGAATTTGATTAGAAACAAAGTAGTATTCCCAGGAAAGGAATGGTAATTTGCTTTATGTTAAAGATTCGATAAAAATATATTCTTCCAAACTCAAATCCATATCACTCCCTTGTTCTTTTTGTTTCTTTTCATGTGAAAAAAAGAAAGGTGGAGAATCAATATTCCACCCTATTGGTTTATTGTAAAACTGTTCCACCAAAAAGTTTCTATTATCACGTGACCATTATCCCATAATACCGTCAGAGATTACCAACATCACTGTTATTTCATAAATCATTATGATTTACTGTATTAGAAGATTTGAAAGTACGTATTTTAATTATTTATATCTCAGGATTAGTATTCATTTATTATATTAAATGTCTGATTTAATCCTTTATTAAAATATTTTTTAATTTATTTTGTTAAGATTCATTTTAAATAATTATATATATATATATATATATATATATATATATATATATATATTTTTATATTTTTTTTTTTTTAAAATATAATATATATATATATATATATTATATATTAACAAACTTAGTGACCAATAATGATTAGTAACTATATAACCAATTTAGATACTAATTTACAAAATTAAAAATTATTGGTTACTAAAATAGTCACTATTATGAATAAAAAATTATAATTTGTCACTAAATTAGTCTTTAAAATTAGCTAACATGATTTAGGCTACTAAAAGAAATTTGTCATTAAAAATTAGTTACTTAGATTTTGACTATCAAAATGACTTAGTTTCTAAATTGATCTTTAATTAATTAGTGACTAATTATAATTTTTTTATTTATAATAATGATTATTTTAGCGACTAATAATTTTTAATTTTATAAATTGGTATCTAAATTGGTCAATACTAACTATCTTTTATTTTTAAAATTAATTCTATACTTGAAGATTTTCTTGTAGTGCTACAAGATCATCTCTGAATAATCACTAATTTTAATGACAAGAAATTATTAGTCAATAATCAATTTCAATTTCAATTTATAATTGGCAACTAAAAATAATTTTTGTTATGAATATAAAATTATAATTGATTTGTGTATTAGTTTTTAGATTGATCAGTAACATTAATTATAAAAATTTTCAACTATAAAAGAAGAATTGTTTAGTCTTATAAAAATAAGTTAACTAATTATGTGTAAAGAATCGGTTAAATCTAAAAAAAATATTATTTGATGGTAAAAAGAATATGTTAATCGAATAATTGATTAACAGACTGTTTGATCATCATTTAAAATTAAGATAAAAACATTAGACTTATTTTATTCTAACTTTAGAAAACCAAGATATGAACACCAAGATGAAAGAAAAGAATAAGGGATTTTGGCATTGATTAGAAGAGATGTAAAGAAGAAATGATGTTAAGAAAACACTAATAAACAGTGAGGAAAAGCAGGAAGAAACGCTGAAAAGGGGTGTGGGCACATGGAAGAAGTAAGTATACACAGTTTTGCTTTTGGAAATTAGAATTGGGAAAGACAGACGGAAAGTAAAGCACATAGATATACTCTTTACGAAATATACGCAAATTTTCTGATTTAGCAGTGAAAGAAGCCAAAGAAGCAGTGACATATATGTCTCCCATGAAGGATGTGCATGGGTCCCCACAACCTACCATCCTTGTTACACACATATGCTCTTCATCTTAATTACTTTTACTCATTAATCAATTTCTTTCTATAGTTTTTGGCTTTTCTTGTCCCACCATAATTCTTCAAATTCAGAAGGGTAAGATAAGAGTAGAATGAAAAACAAAGGTAAATGCACATCTTTCCAAAAATCCAGGCTATATTCTCTCCATTTCTGTAAAAACATTTTATCATAATTTACTTTCTTATGCCACATGAATCGGGTATACCCTTTAATTTATTGAGTTTCTTCACTGTATTTTTGGGGGAGGAATCTTAAGGGAGGGTTGTTGTAGCCTTTTATGAGAATCATGGGGGAATGTACTGATATTTGTTTGCTCTTGCTGTCCTTTAACGTGCATCTCTGGCAAACCATGGGATTACAACGGAGGTATGTATAAGCTTTTTCATAAGTATTTCAAAAGAAAAATAAAAGAAACTTATTATATATTAAAATTAGTTTATATACAAGTCAAGAAAATTTTATAAAAGTTATGTCAATGTCTAACAAATATCCACAGATAATTTTCTTCTCTCATTTTTCATATAAATATCATTACACATGTCTTCATTCGCGTTCATAATTTTTTTCACATTCATCTCACTAGTGCAACAAAGGATATAACTATAGTTTTTTCTTTTTAGTGTTATAGGCTACGGTTGGAAAATGTAGTTGACCGTTGTTATAGTTCATAATAGGCTACAGTTCATGAAAAAATCGTAATTTACTCTTGATTATAATGTGATTTTTTTTTTATCTAACTATAGTCATACATTTTATGCTTCAGTTTCTTAAAAATCATGATCTAAAGATTCACCAAAATTTCAAAATTCTTCCTCTTTTTTAATTACTTTATTTGAGAGAAGAGACATAGGCATCCATATATTACATATTAAGAAAAGAATATACTACCAAAATTACTACAATACCCATTTTCTTTTATTGACACGTGTCATAAAAATTAGTTTTTTCGTCATTTTAAAACTCTGGTACAAAAGGACCCGGGTTCAAATCCTACAAAAATCAATTTGTTTTTATTTTTTTCATTTATTTATGATTTCATTTATAATATTAATTATAAATAATATTATTATTTGTATTACTTTTATAAGTATTAATATTTCTAATTATTAATAATATTATTTATAGTGATAGTAGTAAAATTATAAAAAATTTTAGTATTATTATTATATGTTACTATTATATATTATTCCTATTAGTATTATTAACATTATATTATTAGTAGTAAAGTTGTTATTCTTATTGGTAATATATAATATTATTATTATATATTTTTGTTAGTAATTACATCTCAATTTTTATTAGATTATGATAAATTATTTTTTTTGTCTTAAACTTAAAAAAAAAATACGTATATTGATAAATATATGATTAGTTTAAAATTTTACTCCAACATTTCATTGTTGATATTCATACCCATTCAAATTTGAAGGATTTGTCGACCTTTATTGAATTATGTCAATCTTTGACAAAAACAAACAAATTAAAGATGTTTTATTTGATTAATTGTCTAATTTATTTTATTTAACTCTTATGTTTCATTTTCTACAATGAAGATTATCAAAACAAAAACCGGAAAAAGATGAAAGATGAATTTCTTGAACGCAATATGGTTATTTACATTCAAAAAGGAATAATTGGAGATTTTTATTCTGAATAAATTATTGATGAGTTCAAAGTTTTTTACTATATGATTTCAACTATAATATTAATTATAAATATATTATTATTTGTATTATTTTTATAAGTATTAATATTTCAAATTATTAATAATATATTATTATAAATATTATTTATAGTGATAGTAGTAAAATTATAACAAATATTAGTATTATAATAATAATAATAATAATAATAATAGTTATTATTATTATATGTTACTATTATATATTATTACTATTAGTATTATTAACATTATTAGTAGTAAAGTTATTACTCTTATTTATAATATATAATATTATTACTATTATATATTTTTGTTAGTAATTACATCTCAACTTTTATTAGATTATGATAAATTATTTTTTTTGTCTTAAACTTAAAAAAAAGGTATATTGATAAATATATGATTAGTTTAAAATTTCACTCTAATATTTCATTGTTGATGTTCATACTCATTCAAATTTGAAGGATTTGTCAACCATTATTGAATTATGTCAATCTTTGACAAAAACAAACAAATTAAAGATATTTTACTTGATTGATTTTCTAATTCATTTTATTTAACTCTTAATGTTTCATTTTCTACAACGAAGATTATCAAAACAAAATTCGGAATAAGATGAAAGATGAATTTCTTGAATGCAATATGGTTATTTACATTCAAAAAGGAATAACTAGAGATTTTTATTCCGAATAAATTATTGATGAGTTCAAAATTTTTTACTATAAATTATTTTGACTCCTCCAAAATTATTGGTCAAGATACATCACGGGTTATTATTATCAACTATAATTAATAATCATTATTACTATCAACTATAAATATTATTATCATTATTATTAATTATAATTATTTCTATTATTATAGTACTAATATTATTATATTACTATTATTATTATTAAGAACTATAATTATTATAATAGTTATTATTATTATTATTATTGTTTTTATTATTGTTGTTAGATACACATTTTTAGGGATGTCAACACGGGTACTAGTCCCCCCATACCCTACATGCTGGATAAATATCTGTCGTGTATCCGTACCCATATTTGTCAGGTACCCACTTATTTTTTTCATATCCGCAGGTAACCACGGGTATCCGCGGATATTTATAAAATTATTTAAGAAACAAATATTTAATCATAAATGGAAATAAAATAAAATACATCACTGTCATAAATTTTAAATATAAAATTCAAATAAACTCAAGTTCATACAAGTCCAAATAATTATAAAAATAAATATAAAGTGACCTTCAACACAATGAAAGTTCTGTAATTAGTGCTTTGATCAATAAACTCACTTTCTCCGATTGATTCCTAAAAAATAAACAAATAATAAAATTCAAATACCTCGTGTTAAGTATTCTTATTTTGATTCCGTCATTTGACAACAAACATACCATACACTGTCTGTATAGGGTTTGATGTATATGCCCAATTTCAAAGAAAGGAAAGAGAATAATGTCAAGGGGTGTACCTAGAAGAAGACAATGTACCAATACTTGAAGTTGGAAAAATGAAGACAGAATAAAAGACAAGATGTGCAGCTTAGAAAAAATTAGGTCACAATGTTTTTTACTAATATATATATATATATATATATATGGGTATTTTTATGAATTAAAGTTTAGTAGGTACGGGTATCCACGGGTACAGATACTATGATATTCGTACCCGCCCGGTTAACATGCAAGTATCAAAAATATCCGTACCCGTGGGTATCCATTTTTAATATTCGTTTCCTACCGTTGCGGATACCTGCGGGTACATATTTTTTTGACATTCCTAGACATTTTACTTTTACTTACTATGTCATGTTTCAATTACTTATCATTTTTATTTGTTTTGTTGTTCATTTATCTTTCCATTTGAACAATTATTTCAATTTTAAAAAAATAGTTACTAAAATTAGTAAAACAATAAAACTGAAAAATAATTTTTTTATTATAAATAATTATTTAAATTTAAAATATAATAATTAAGAGGATAAAATTGATAAAATAAAAAGGACACCAAAGATGTTTATCTCTTTATATATGTAGTTGTATTAATATTATTATTATTGTTATTATTATTAGTAGTAGTAGTATTAATATTTTTTTTATCATTACGCGATATTATTATAGTGGTATTATTATTATTATTATTATTATTATAGTTAGACACATATTTTACTTTTATTTACTACGGGATCATATTACAATTACTTGCTCTTTATATTTGTTTTGTTATTCATTTTATCTCTATGTCTTGGAATTTTTTGAATTGAAAATAAATAGTTACTAAAATTAGTAGAATAATAAAACTGACAAATAATTTTTTATTATGAATAATTATTTAAATTTAATAAATAATTAAGAGGATAAAAAAGTAAAAACAAAAAAAGGACATAAAAAATGTGTATCTCTTTACATATTTAGTTAGTGTATTATTATTACTATTATTACTATTATTATCACTACGGGATATTATTATAATGATATTATTATTGTTATTATCACTACAAGATATTATTATTATAATGGTATTATTATTATTATTATTATTATAGTTAGACACACATCTTAATTTTATTTACTACGAGATCATATCTCAATTAGTTGTCCTTCTTAATTGTTTTGTTGTTGTTGTATATATCTTTATATGTAATTATAGATTATTAGTATGTCAACATTAGCCTTGGTATTTGCATTGACATTAATATTTATAAGATAAACATTATTATTATTATTATTATTATTATTATTATTATCATTTGTTTGTTATTATTAGTATCATTATTATTTTTATTATTAATATTATTACTATTCATAGTGATGTTATTAGTATAAGTGCTTTTTTTAATTATAAAAAATGTTATTATACTAAATACTTTTGTTAAATAGATTTTTAATCTTTTAAAATTTTTATAATTTATATTAATATTATTATTATTATTTTAATGGTTAAATAAATATAATTACAATTATATTATTATTCTAAACGTATTTGAAATAAATAAAAAAATGTGGATACACGCACGAGTCATATACTATTATAATTATTTTGTAAAATCAATTAATTACATAATATTGTGATATTAATTTTATTTATTATATTTAAAACTTAATTTACAAATTCATTTAATTGATAATAACATTTACAACAATATAACCTAATTTTCATGATATTTATTATTTTATTGTTATTATTATCAATTATAACTCTAATTATAGTTATTATTATTATTATTATTATCAGCTCTAATTATAATAATAATAATTATTGTTATTATTATTAACTATAATTATTATGATTAGTATTACTACTAACTATAAGTATTATTATTATTATTATTATTATTATTAACTACAATTTTTTTATTATTATATTACTATTATTATTATTATTACTATTGCGCCTGTGTGTACGCATTTTTTAAATATACGTGATATTATAGTAAGTGATGATAATGTAATGTTATTAAGTTATAATATATAAAATAAAATTATATTTATTAAAAATAAAGTGAAATATATCATAAACAATAAAAGAATAACGGTTGATAAACAGAGAAAAGAAAAGAGCAGGGATAAACAATTTTATAAAAAAGTTTGTAAAAGTAAGAGTCAATTTTCAAAATTTTTATAAATAATTATATTTTAAAGGGTAAAATTGGTATTTGAAATGTGGACACAAAAGAGATAATCTCTTTATATATTGTTATAGATTATTATTATTAATTAGAACTATAATTATTATAATAGTTATTATTATTATTAATTATTGTTTTTATTATTATGTTTACATACACATTTTACTTTTACTTACTATCTATGAATCATCTTTTAGTTATTTGACCCTTTTATTTGTTTTGTTGTTTATTTATTTATCTCTTTATATATGTAGTTGTATTATTATTATTTTTTCACTACGCGATATTATTTTAGTGTTATTATTATTATCTATTATTATTATTGTTATTATTATTATTATAGTTAAATACACATTTTACATTTATTTACTACGTGATCATATCTCAATTACTTGCAATTTTTATTTGTTTTGTTGTTCATTTTATTTTTATATTTGTGTAATTATTTGAATTATAAAAATAGTTACTAAAATTAATAAAATGATAAAATAAACAAATAATTTTTATTATGAATAATTATTTTAATTTAACAAATAATAATTAAGAGGATAAAATTATATAAACAAAAGAGGACACAACAAATGTATATATCTTTATATATGTAGTTATTGTATTATTATTATTTTTATCACTATGAGATATTATTATAATGGTATTATTGTTATTATTATTATTATTATTATTATTGTTATTATTATTATTATTATTATTATTATTATTATTATAGTTAGACACACATCTTAAATTAATTTACTACTCGTATTTCAATTACTTGTCATTTTTATTTGTTTTGTTGTTAATGTATATCTTTATATATAATTATAAATTATTATAGTTGACATTAGCCTTAGTGTTAGCATTAATATTAATATTTATAGCATAATTA
>Ga0214543_1005115_pt1 | contig 24419 bp, 19 predicted proteins | sample CNSS2metaG_FD_160094 | JGI IMG/M metagenome (GOLD analysis project Ga0214543, IMG submission 160094) | Root nodule microbial communities from cowpea collected in UCLA plant growth center, Los Angeles, California, USA - CNSS2 | ecosystem: Host-associated > Plants > Roots > Nodule | place: USA... | reverse complement strand
AGTTTAGAATATATGTTGAAACTTAAGTGTTATTAGATATAACTGTAACTCCATAATTGTGCTGAAATTATTATGAAACTGTTTTGGGAATTTGTTGATTTTCAGGTGTGGGAATGTTGTAAAAACAACCAAATTAAAAAAAAAACAGAGCAGATTGACGTCTGGTGGTGCTCTGACAGACGTTATTTAACGTCTGAGCTTACTGTGGCCTACGTTATTTAACGTCTGTAAGAGCCCAACAGAAGTCAAATTGCTCTGTTTGTTGGTTCCATTTAGCGCGAAAATTGACGTCTGCTGCTTTTGGCCCCGACGTTGGATAACGTTGGATCCCTATTGCCCCGACGTTAAGTGACGTCTGTTTTATTTTTCGACGTTATTTTAACGTCACCCAATACGACGTTGGTGTTTGGACAAACGTCAAAGGTCGAAAATATCAAACGTTAAAAGACTTTTTTGTGTTAGTGTGACAAGGGGTGACCTATTTTGTGGTGTGACATAATGACCTATTTTGTGGTGTGACATAATTCAGAACCTTGTGAGGAATGGCACGAAAATCTTCTTCCTTCTCTTACCAAGAACAACTTATACAGCATAGTCATTGTCATCATACATGAGTTTAAATTTGTGTCCCTAGATAATTCTGTATACATAATTATTGAATGGATGAGTAAAAATTGGCTACCCTTTATCCACAACATTGACAATTTTCTTTGAATATCTATCCTTGAAAAAATTTATAATATTTTGGTGGTAAATTTAAAATATTTTTTCCTAGTGACCAGTGTTATCGAATTTTTTGGTCATGACGGCATCATGACCTAAATTTATAACGGTTTTCTAACCCACCACCACAACAAGGCGGTGACGAATTAGGTTTTTTGTGGTGGTCCATGGAATCGCTTTTGACATGGCAGCTTACGGTGGCTGAACAGTCATGTCGAAAAAAAAAACTAGAAAAAGAACTTAAAAAAAGAGAAGAGAAGGAATGGGCGATGGAGGCTCGGAGAAAAAAGAGCAGCAAATGGAAGAGACATAGCAGCGGCGTGAGAGAAAGAAGAGATCACCAACAACAAAACCCTATTTGCATCCTTAGTTTTATGAGTGTTTAAAAAATAAAGTAAAACATTAGGCTAGGTCCACTAAAAAATTTATGTAATCTAACCTAATGCACAAAACTCATTTTACCTAATGCGATAAAATTTCATTTAACCTAAAACAATCTCTCCTATGACCTTTGTCTTTGCCCACCAACAACCACCACTACTATTATTGACTACCATTTGCCACAACTCACCACTGACATTGACCTCTAATTCTTTTTTGGCACTTTTCTTTTGTTATTTTGTGCACTTTTTCTTTCTTTTTTAACTCTTTTTCTATCAACACATTTTAGCACAAAAACAGAATCACTACTACATAATACTTCATGGTATGAACTTGCAATGAAAACAAGAAGCAAGTAGTAGAATGAAAACTTAAATCAATCAAAATGTAGATTAAGAACTTGAAATAAAACACAATGGAAACCTAACTTTAAGGACTTGTTACAGATTAATTAAAAAGTATGAACTAAAATGAAGAAAATTAAAAACACAAAAATTGTCAAATAAAATTGGTGATTAAAAATTAAGCAAGCACAAAGGTTATCTAGATGTGAAAGTGCCTTTTCAAGGCTTCAAGAGAGAAGAGATGTTCAATTAGGAGCAAAATTTAAATCAACATAAGCATCATATTATGCGCAAATGAAAAAAAATAAGAAAAAAAAAAGTTGAAATGACTAGACAAGGAATTCAAGACATGTCATGACTAAACATGACTAGTAGACAAAACATATGGATAATATATTTAAAAAAAGGCTCAAATTAAACACAATTCAATAGAACAAAAACAACAATATACTCAATGAAATGTAAAAATCTCACAAATATAACAAAATAGAACTCCTAAAGCATACATGGATGGTTTAAGATGAAATGAATGAATTGAACCAAAAGAAAAAGACAAGAAAACATAAAACCAATCGGTAAAACTCCAAGATAAGCAAGGAACAAGGGGTAAACAACTCGAAATTAAAGAAGAAAAGATGATGAATTTATGTTGAAACGTGATCAACTAAGGCTCATGATATCACATGATGAGTCCATCTTCACGCATGAAACCGAGGGTATGAATGGAGGAGAATCCATGGAAGCTTGGATGCACAGAAGCAAGGTAGAAATGAGAAGAAGTGGTTTGGCAATGGTGTATGAAAGGTGCTCTCAAGTGAAGTTAGGCCAACACTTAAGGAAGAAGGCTAGATGAAGCCACTAAGGGGAGCTCCAACCTAAGTTGATTAACAAAAGGAGAAAGATATGAAGTCATCTCAACGGAGTTTCTCTATTATATTCGTGGATGAGTTTACAAGACCTAGAGCTCTCTATTTATAGGAGAAAAGGAGAGCTAGGCTGTCAAGAAAAAATGAGGGAAAAATGGTTTAAATGTTGTAGTTGGAGCAAAAAAGATTACATGCGCAAGGTGTGACTTGCCACCTAAGCAAGTCACACGCACCATGCTTGTATGCACTAATGGAGAAACTTGTCTACCAAGCTTGGCGCAAATTAGGGTTAAAACCCTAGATGTTATGTGCACACTCCAAGGCCTATTTAGGAAGCCCAACTCTTCTTGGTCCAAAATACTTCTAAGGCCCACAAATGCTCCAAGGCCCAATATATGGTCCAAAGAAAATCCTATACTACTAGGCCTAGAATACAAAGCCCAAGATTAAAATCCTAGTCTAATATTTACAATTATAGAGTCCTAGTCTTCGTGTATCCTCCTTAGCCTAGATGAACTTTAACTTGGGCTAGACATGTTCAAAGGAGGCTTAGTCTTCTTGTATCCTCCTAACCTAGCTTTGGTGGTTAGTCCCTTGGCTAGAGGTATCTCATCATATGATATAATAGAGAATGTCCTGAATGGATTGTGCACACTATATGATCGCTAGACCAAACACCCCAATTATAAGGGTGAATTAGAGATGACAAATAAACTCATCTCCGTGGGTATTGCCCGAATTCGTCCTCGTTTTGACGGGGAATCCCCGCATTGACTAGGTATGGATATGGGTAATCCCCAACTTTTTCAATTGGGTATGAGGATGGGTATGAGGATGTACACATCCCCGCTATAATACCCGTCCCCGCCATATCTCTGTCCCCATTTAAATTATTAAAATATTCACAATTAATTAAGTAAACATATATATATATATATATATATATATATATATATATATATATATATATATATATATACTTTCTATTTTTTATTTCTTCTAATTATTTGGTTTGCCATGAAACTCATTCGCATCTCCAATATATTTTTCATCTTAACATAACTTTTATGTAATTATGTTAAAATAATGTATGTTAATTAAAAAAATTTTATGCCTCACATTTGAATATTTCTATTATTTTTTAATATTTTTATTTATTATATATTTTCCTTTCACATGAAAATGTTTATACTCTTAATTTAAGGTAATATAAAAAAAATTCTTTACTAATTATTATTATTAATTTTTGTTTAATTTGAAGAAATCTTTTGTTTCGTTAAAATAATTTTTGTTATTTTTCAACCATTGAGTATATGTGTTGATATTTGAAAAGTTTTCTTAGATCTCTAAGGTATTTTTCATCTTATCATACCCTTAATTATACATTTGATTTTCTTTGTGCGGTTTCTTTCAATAGTCTCTGAAATTATTTTTAAGACACACATTTGTTAATTTTTTAATATTTTTATTTATTGTTTATTTTCATCATGTAGAATAATATTTCGATATATTATATCTAATTATTTTTTTATTTTCTAACTCATTATTAATCATACTGTAATTTTTTCACTTTAATTGTATAAATAACTTTTATTTACTACAATATAAAAATTTAATGTAATTGCTATGAATATTTTTTTGTCACTATCCAACATATATTGGAGTCCAAAAGATACAAAATTTATGTCAAAATTTTATTATTATGTTTATTAGTTCTTCTTTGTGTCATTTTGATCAAGTGATGTATTATAACTTTTATTAGTGTATAAAAAAAGATTCATTAGAATTAAAAAAATTGAAGTAAACAAACATTTAAAATATATTTTAATTTGAATATTTGTTTTCCTTTTATATTTTTTTAAATATTTTTTAATTTTATCAACTAAGTTTCATTAATGTTTGTAGTTTGCAAATTTAATAAATGTTTTGGTTCTCATGAAATTTTATTTGGTATTCTAATCTAAAATGTAAACAATTATAATTTGTTTCAAAGTATTTGATATGGAAGAAACAATCATCCTCCTAATATTGAATATTTGATAATATTATGTTTTCTTTACCCTAATTTTTTTCTTTTATAAAAATTTATATTGAAGTAGTTAGAACATGGGTACGAGATTATACCCGTTACCCGGTGGGGATGGGGATGTGACAAAAGTTTGATACTCGTTAGGTTTGGGTATGGGAATGGGGATGAATTTTTTTTGCGGGGATGGGTATGAGATAACAAAACCCATCCCCGCCCCGCCCCGCCCTGTTGTCATCCCTAGGGTGAATAGTCTAAGTGAAGCATCATCAAACATCACTTTACCTTTGTGAAGAAGAGGGATTGGAATTCAGGCTCCAAGCCAAATTGTTCATAAGAGTTGACTCTTTGGGAGACTTAGAGGGATTCTTAGCATGTTTTTCTTTATCTTTGCAATTCCATGAAGAACTATATTAGTCATTGTTTGAGTAACTCTTCCTTGCCCCTTCATTTCTTTTGAGTTGAGATTCAATTTTGATGGCAAAGTGTAAAACATCTTCAATTGAAGAATACTTATACGATTCTACTAAGTCTTGAATGTTTCTCCTAAGCCCACTCACAAACCTAACTACCTTGGCCTTATTAGTTTCATCACTAAGTTTGACTTTAACCAAGAAAGGCTCCATGAGTAATCATTCACACACATATAACCTTGTTTAAGCCTTTGAAACCTAAAAAGGTGGCTCATTCCAATAGTAGGAAGGAACAAAAGTAACGCACATCAAATGTGTAATGTCCTTTCAAGAAGAAGCGGCTGGCCTTTGGTACACTAGTGCAAAATTGCATTTTTACCTCGCCTTATAGGCCTCGGTTGGCAAGGAACCGAAGCATATAATGGCACGGTGGCATTTTTGCAATTCCAGGCAACTTTTATGCCTCGGTTCAAGAAAAACCCGAAGCCAAAAGGGGTTATAGGCTTCGGTTCAAAAAAAACCGGTGCCAAAAGGTGCTTATATGCTTCAGTCAAACAGACCCAAAGCCAAAAACGTGGCTAGAAATTTTAAAAATGCCACTAGTCATTACGTCTTTGGCCTTGGGTGGCACTGAACCGGGGCCAAATAGGGCTATATGCCTCGGTTATTAATTGAACCGAGGCCATATAGTTTAATTAGGGCACAAAAACGTGAACCCCTCTACTTCTTCCTCGCGCGCCGCTGCATCCTCTCCTGCTTCAGCAAAACCCAGTCCAACACATGCTTCAGCTTCTTCCCCTTCTCATCAATCACCCTCCTCCACATCTTCACCGTCCCATCCGCGGACCCCGTCAACATGCACCCTCCGAACATCGCCACCACCGCGTTCACTGCATCGTCGTGCACGTTGATCGACTCCAAGCACTTGAAATCTGCCACGCGCCACACCTTCACCGTCTTGTGCCATGACCCGAAGTACAACAACCCTTCCTTCTTATCCAGGCTGAGAGTCGAAACGGCGTCAAAATGCTTCACCTTCACCGTGTTCTGGTTTCGGCGAACCTCCAGATCGTCGCCGCTGAGATGAAGAAATCGTTCTCGCCGTTCGTCGCAGTGGATGCGCTGGTTCAGGCGAGTTGCAAGCATGGTGGCTGCGCGAATCTATGGTGGCCGGAGAGTTTGGTCTGCGTTCAGGTTGCTTTGTGATGGTGGCGGCTTGCTCGAGCATGGTGCTGTTGCTTCCATGAGTGGTGCGCGAGGAAGCAGGTTACAGAGGAGTGTGCTGTGCTGCAAAAAATTTAATTAAAATTTTTTTTTACCATATGGCTTCAGTTCTCGTGGACCTGAGGCAGAAAAAGAACCCTACAGCTCTGGGTAACAACCAAGGCCAAAAAGGGGTACCTTTTGGCCTCACCCCAATATGCCTCGGTTCCAGACTCGAGGTAAAATGAGGAAAATAACCGGGGCAAAAAGCCCTTACTGTACTAGTAGTAATTGTCCATACAAAATTTATGCCACCATGTCATGGCATATCCCTAAAATTCTATTACAATGGCATCTACTTGCTTTTGATTTCCTAGTGAGTATACACTTAGAAGTTGATCCACATTGGCCTCCCACTCTAGGTACACATCCAGATCATTATCTCCATATAGAACTTGGGGATCTTCAGGTTAGGTGGTGGTTTCCTTTTTGGAGTAATGCACCTATCTCTCTTCCTTCCATAGAATCTCCTTTCTTCTTCTTGGGAGCTATATGGTGAATGACTTTTCCTCCTTTCTCTCTTGGCTTTCTTTAACTCAAGCCTTTGAATAGTTTCCCTCAAATGCCTCTCATTCTCCTTTCTAGATATTTCCATTTATTTGAGTAGCTCCACTAGAGATGATTCATTGTTAAGTTGGGTCATAATACACTCTCCATCTTTGGGTGTTGAAGTGTTTGATGAACTTGCCATTTTAGCCTATAAAACACGTAAAACCGACACCAAAAATACACAAAAGTTATCGCTTAGAGAAAAATAGAAGAAAGTAATAACCTCTCCAAGTGTTTGACTAGCCCACTCAAGGAAAACAAAGAAGGAAAACTTGCAACAACAAAACTTAAAGCCTAAGCAAGAGAAACACAAAAGCAAGAAATTGCACACTAAAGAAAAGATGTTGTAGACAACTTTTATGAAGACTAAAAGAAGAAAATCTAGAAAGAAGACACAAAGGAAAACACTTAAACATATAAATAATAATGTAGCTAAACTACACATGTCAAGAAGAGAAGATTAAGAACCTAGAATGATGGAACTAATTTTGTCATACTTATCAACACACTTAGATGATCTAATTCTAGATGCAACATGTAACTTTTTGCACAATTTTTCTTTTTTTTTTAAACAACTTAGAAGCTCTTGGCCAAACCAAATTCCTGCAGCATATAATCTTCAAAATGATTCTAGAATCAGGAAGAACATAAGTGTTCATATGTTAAGCTATTAAACATATAAAAGATATATTACAGTTAAGATTTATTTAAAAATTTTAGTTCAAAACAAATACCTGAAATTATCAAAAACAGATTTTTATCTTAGAAACAGCTAAAATCAGAAAAATAAAATCTTCCATTGATTTGTTTGTATCCTTTACTCTTTGCTTTTTATATCCATATAAATGATAAATGATTAGACAGTTATACAAAACCAGCTGATTGATTCTCCACCAACGGTTACAAATTAAAAAAAGAAAAAAAGCGCCAAAAGCAGCATGTACATGTAAAATGAAGGGTCATGCATAAAGGTCATGCATAAAGTTGAAGTGCGATAACAATAAAGTCAGTCAAAGTTTACGTTACAGTACTCTCGTCCAACCCCATCTTCGTAAAATCTACCCTCAAAATTACAAAAATCTAACCACAGAATTACAAGAAACATGATTAATTTAATTAATCTTTTGAAAGAATGTTATTAATATACTACAATCGATCTCATTACTAATGCTTGTTAAGACTTTATTCTAAATATTTATAAAATTTAATAACCTTAGACAAAGTTAATATTTTATAGAAATTACAATGCTTTATACTAAAACCCACATGGAGTAATTAAAAATTTGTTTACCCTTTATACAAACTTATAATGATCAAATTTTTAAAAGTAAGAAAATATTTTTTTCTATAATTTGTACAACAATGATTTTTAATTTATGACTAGTTTTAACCTATGAATTTTTTTCTATTTTTAACTTTTTTTATCCATGAATTACCATATGCTCAAAGTGTATGCAATTACAAAAAAAGTGTTGTTTCAACAACACTCACATGACATGTTAAACTATCATGGTGAGGAATAAAGGGACATATACCTTCTCTGCAGAGAATCTTCTCTTTATCTTTTCTTTGTGAAGAGATACGACTTCACTTTATGACCATAAAACAAAAGAGAAGAAAAATGGAAGAAAATTCTGTACACTCGTTGATTAATAATGAACTGCTGGTTTGTGAAGTGATGCAGAGTGTGAGTTTTGGCATTTCCATTTTTCTTTCACAACCCGTGTCCCCTGTTTGTCTTGGTGTGTGCAGAGAAACGGTGACACCTGGAAAAATGGTTTCTGTGTGAACTGCAAGTTTTGGAAATTTGTAATAGATGAGTTTCTGAATATATGGCAGAATTTTTTTATTTTTTTCTATTCAATTGGGTCGATTGTGCAAGTTATTAAGGTAATTAAAACTATTGATTTCTGTCTTCGTTCTATTTTTGTCCCTGTATGTTTGTTTGATTTGCTTGTTCTTCAGATTTTGAATTTGGCTGAAAAAAAAAAATGAGATGTGATGAAATATTTTTCAGATTTTATCAACGGGTTCTTAGTTGGTTATGGAGGACTCAATGAAAACTTTTGGAAGAAGCTTATGAAAATGTGTGAAAGTGCAATAATCAGATTTGCTTGATTTGGATTAAAATAGAAGCAGCGTATGTGATAGCTATTGTATTCTTAACACTGCTACCCTCATTACTCTCGTTCATTTGTTTATTTACTTTGTTGGGGGTAAACTTTTTTTTTTTAATGTTGAGTTATATCATGGCTTGAACAACCTTGCAGAAATTTTGCAGTGAATTCACTCAAATCATTTCGTTCATTCGCAAAAAGATTGTAATATACCATTTATTTTTTCAGTTCAACATATTGTTGCCACTTTCTTATTCTTGCCTTCCTGGAATTGCACAGAATCTGCCTGTGGATATGTAAAGGAGAACCAAGCTTCAGTTCTGAAAAGAGTGTGATCTAGAGCACATTAGAGAGTATAACAAAATCTCCTCTGCCTGTAATGGGAAATAGGGTTCATCTTTCGGTGCTTCTGGTTTTGGTAACAGTTTTAGTTTCAATCTTTCACTCGGAGCAACTATCCTCTCACTCTCAGACCCTGCTAAGAATTCAACGGCTATTGAACTTTCCAGCTGTTTTAAGCAGCTGGAACAACAACACAGACTTTTGCAGCACAGATTCAACATCTTCTCTCACTGTTGTATGCTATGATGGTACCATAACCCAGCTGCACATTGTTGGTGAATCAAGAGCTCCACTTCTCGCTAAAAATTTCTCAATAAATTCCTTTTTCACAACACTGGTTAGGCTTCCCAATCTGAAAGTCCTCACTTTGGTTTCTCTTGGCATATGGGGTCCATTGCCTGGTAAGATTGCTCATTTGTCATCACTGGAAATTTTCAATGCTAGTTCAAATTTCCTATATGGTTCCATCCCTCCAGAGTTCTCATTACTGTCACATCTCCAAACACTCATTCTAGATCACAACATGTTTTCTGGCCATCTTCCTGAATGGTTTGATTCCTTTCCAGCTTTAACTGTGTTAAGTTTGAAACACAACTTGTTCAATGGTTCACTTCCGGATTCTCTGAGTAGCTTGGAGAATATGAGAATTCTTTCACTTTCTCATAACCACTTTTATGGACCAGTGCCTGATTTGCACCGTTTGACGAATCTCCAAGTGCTGGAATTGGATGATAATGGTTTTGGACCCCGGTTTCCCCAGCTTGGTGACAAACTTGTTACTCTAGTACTAAGAAACAACAAGTTCAGGTCTAGCATCCCTGATGAAATGAGCTCATGCTATCAACTTGAGAGACTTGACATTTCAGCAAACACATTTGTTGGACCATTCCAACTAGCACTAATGTCACTCCCTTCTATTACTTACCTCAACATTTCCGGGAACAAATTAACAGGAATGCTTTTGGAGAATCTGTCTTGCAATCCTGGACTTCAAGCAGTGGATTTGTCCTCAAATCTTTTGACTGGGATCTTACCAAAATGTTTAATCTCAAATGCCAATGATAGGACTGCCTTGTATGCCAGAAATTGTCTAGAGGAGACAAATCAAAATCAGCATGCACTACCCTTTTGCCACACTGAAGCCATAGCTGTGGGAGTAGTACCCGAGGGAAAGAAGCACAAACGAGTATCTAAGGCAGTTCTTTCCCTTGGGATAGTATGTGGAACTTTTGGAGGAGTAGCAATTATTGCACTGCTTTTTTTTATTATCAGAAGAGAAAATGTCAAAAGAAAAACCAAGAATCCTCCTCCAACAAAATTAATATCAGAGAATGCAGCTTCAGGATATACCTCTAAGTTACTCTCTGATGCAAGTAACTACCTCACTCTGAATTGCATACATTTGTATGTGTTTGCACACAGGCACATTCCTTATACAATATTTGCATTTTTCAACTTGCATAGTATCTTGAGAACTTTGACATAGTATCTAGCATATATATATATATATATATATATATATATATATATATATAGCCTACTACCATGGGGAATAGGAATTTGTGTAGACAAAGTGCTGAAGTTATATTATCACCATAAAAAGTAAAAATACTCTATATTTGTAAATGCTTAAAACTTTGTTATTGGAAGCAAATTGGGTGATTCAGTTTAGACTTTAGATGCTTGAGTTTTATTCAATTCTTGCCTCAATGAAAATATAAACTATTGCATCTTTTTTTTGTCCTTGTGTGGCATCCTTGAGCCTTTGATATTCAAAAAATCAGAATCCACCAGTAACAAATATTAGAAGATTAGGATGACAAGAATTTAGAACAGAGATGCAGTCATTAATGGAATATAGCAGAAAATGAAACTCTAGTTATGAATAGAAAAGAAAATTACATGCACTAGAACTTCAAAAAAAAATGTTTAGTTCCATCATACAGAAGAATTAAATTTGATTCATGAATTCCTTTCTATCCTTACATATAAAAGATAGATGACAACTATTTACATTTCCTATACTAAAGGGTATATATCTCAAACAATGAAATTCGGAACAGTGGATCTGCCTCCTTATCGAGCTTTCTCACTTGATGAGATTGTAGCAGCTACAAACAACTTTGACTCGGCTTGTTTTATGGGTGAAGGTTCTCAGGGAAAGGTACGTCCCATGCTTTAAATATAATGTCTATGTTTATTATAGAAAACTATTCTTTTAAGCCATAAGATTTAGGAAATATGCTCTCGCATTGCTCTCTGGTTTTTCATGAATTAAGATGGAAAAAAGGTTTCTTTCTTCAGTCTATCAATTATAGGATAAGCACTTAGTTTAAAATTTAACATGGGTAGTTAAGCTTATGATAAGGACTAATGGACCGGTATAAGTTCTCTCTTGCTCTTCATAAGCCTATTGGATTAAGCGTTACGAAGCTCTTTTTAGATAAGCACTTCAGTAACCTATTTACCCTAGTCTGCCTTAAATGTAGAGCCAGTTGAAAAGGTTCAGTCAGGGGAGGGTGTTATGTCATATTAAAGAATGAATCTGTTTGATAGCTTAAAAGTTATGAAACACTAGTGTCTTGACAAATATACTGCGGCTAATACATGTTCATGTCATAACATGCCCATCAGCTTGCATGACACGAGGAAAGTAATTTGATTTATGTTTCATCATAATTTTTTTTTTTCTTATGTGCTTCAGATGCACAGAGGTCAACTAAAGGATGGCTTACTTGTTGCCATTAGAAGTGTAAAAGTCATCAAAAGCTTCAGCACTCAAGATTTTGTGCATTACATAGAGCAGATATTCAAATACAGGCATCGTCATTTAGTCAGTGTTCTTGGACACTGCATTGAATGTTATTTGGATGATTCAAGTGTCAGTAGCATATTTATTGTGTTTGAGTATATTCCTAATGGCACACTCAAGAGCTGGATTTCAGGTGATTCATTAAAACTTGTTTCTCGGATAGTGTAAAACTGGTATTGTTCCAACAAGAAATAGAATGGATATGGAAGTTTCTCTTGATGAAATTCTGTTAGTAAAATATCTGTATATGACTTTCATGATGTTCTAAATTTAACATGTTTTTTCTTGTTAAACCATTTATTTCAGTCACAATGGAAGATTGATACAATAATGGCATTTCTCACAACCACCTCTTTAACATGTTATGTGGCAGATAGGCATTACAAAAAATCCCTGACGTGGACGCAACGCATAGAAGCTGCTATTGGAGTAGCAAAAGGCATCCAATATTTGCATACAGGAATTGTACCTAGTGTATACTCAAATAATCTCAAAATCTCAGATGTTTTACTTGACCAAAATTTTGTTGCAAAAATCAAAATTTATGACCCGCCTTTGTTATCTCTTATGAGGAAGGTATGGATTATTTGTGTTCTTTTCTGTTAGAAGTACTACGTCCACTAGAGATAAGATCAATTCACAATATATAAGTGGGTAGAAACCTCACTTTACAAGCTGATTTTATAAAGTTTAATTAAGTTTAAAATCCACTTCTTTAACATTTTTTTAGGAAAAAGAAATCATGTTCTACCATTATGTTTGGTCCTTTATTTGCTTGATAAAATTGATTTCAGTTAATCAACCTTTATTATTCTTTCAGGTTGGGCAAGGTAATCCTTCTAGAGAATTAAAAAGTCCTAGCACTAACAAAAAGTGAGTAGGGAAATTTAACTTGGTTTTGAGCTACATGTACTCAGCTTCTGTTAATGGAAAAGAGGATTCATCTTGCTTTATTTTTCTACGTGCATGAAAAAAGTCGTGTTGTGATACTGATGCGAACATAATTATGAAAAACATTGATTTAAAACATGTTGTTGCAGTGTAAAACAGGTAGACGAGTCTGATGTATATGACTTTGGAGTAATCCTGCTGGAACTCATTCTAGGAAGGACAATAAAGTCAAGGAATGTGGACACTTTAAAGGATCTGGTAATGAAGGAGATTTTGGTTTATTCAACATTTTCCAGTTTTATTTTCTCTTTAATCATTCAAAATTAGAGAACTTTGGTATGATCCAGCAAACATCCTTATAAGTGTTGGAATTTTTTTACTGGAATAAACTGGAGAGATCGACTATCTTTAAGGTCGGAATTGTCCATATAAGAGACTTGAAAACACATCCAACATAAAACCTCAAGACTTTATGTAAAACCCACCCTTTCCACATGATCTCACAGATATTAATCAAATGTAAAAAAAGGAAAAAAATCACTGTAAAGCAGGGAGGAAAATTTAAGATATAAATTAGTTATGAACAGAAAAGGGGTTTTCTGGAATAAGCAGAGTCCAGACTTACAATCTCATGCCCGGAGGGTATCAAACTAAATGATTAAATTGTAAGATTACATCAGGTTTCATTAACAATATCAATTTAATATTTCTAAACAAGCCTACTTGTGCTTCCCATTAATATGAATTTATCGTATTCGAATACATTTGATAACTAAGATATTAATTAAATATAGAAGAAAATGTTCACTCACAAGAATCAGGACTTTGGATATATAAATTAACTATGGATGAATAAGGATTTTAGAATAATTAGACATCTAACTTGACTTCACATGTTCATAGGGTATCAAGGTAAACTATTACTTTGCAAGATAATAATAGTTTAACTTAAGTGCACCTTTACTTCGGATAGTGTAATTCTGCCATTTTGATCCTTGAAGTTTTAATTGTGCAACTTGAGTCCTTCAAAATAGTGAATTTGGTCTCTGAAAGTTTTTTAATTATACTTTTAATATAGACTTAATAGCATTTTTGGTCCTCTATATACAGCAATGATTTAATGTTTTCCTTTTCATTATTTTTTACTCAACGTGGTCCTTATATTTTTGAAAAAGACTATATTTTTGAAAAAGATTCAATGTGATTTCTTGGTTAGATCAACCTTGAAGTCTTTCCTCTAATTTTGTCTTTGGGATTGAACAAGGAACGTGCAAAAAAGTGGATGATTGTATTAGTATATGTCAATTCATTATTTCTAAACAACCCAACATGAATTTAACAAAAGAAATCACATTGAGTCTTTTTAAAAGGTATAGAACATTGACACAAAATAAATAAAGGGAAAGCATTGGATCATTGCTACAAATATAAGAACAAAAAATGCTATTCAGCCTTAACATATTATGCTAAATTGACAACTTTACTTTACACCTTGTTAATATGACTTAATTTAATATTGCTCTTTCTCAATACCTAAAGTACAAAACATGAAGGGTTAAAAGCACAATTAAGCTAAGTACTTTTCATTACTTTGCACTTTTATGATTTCGTTTCCACTTTGGACCATGTGATAGTTGCAAGCAAGCATAACAGCTGATGGTGAAGCTAGGAGGAGCATTATAGATCCAGAAGTTCGCAAGGTGTGCTTAGATCAATCGTTGAAGACAGTGATGGAAATTTGTGTGAGGTGCCTAGTCAAAGAACCAGCAGAGAGACCCTCTATTGAGGATGTTTTGTGGAATCTGCAGTTTGCAACTCAAGTCCAAGATGCATGGGTAGGAGACTCGCAAAGTAGTAGTGATGGCTCACCCATCTCACCTCTAGCATCTATACGAATGACCTTCCATTAGTGTCAATACAAAGGTTTTCACTTTTTTGGTTTTGATGTGTGCCTCAAAGGTTCATGTTTAGTTATTTGCACAGGGTGAGTTTGCAGTTTACAGCATCAAAATAGTGTAAGTTCTTGTTGTAACATTTTTTCCCTAAAATATCTGAGCTTCTAAAGAAAAAAAAAAAACTATTTGTAGTGACTTGTTGCTTAAATCGTGTTAACTAAAGGAAATGAAATTATGTACTTGATCTTTTATCAGAAGAAAACAAAAGCAAAAAAGAAGAAAAATTTAAAATAAATTACCAACATCATTCTTAAACTATTATCTTCTGTCCTAAATAATTCCAAATATAGAAAAAAACTATATAGTTTATTTCTTTAATACTAGAAATAATGCTAGATGCCAAATATTAAAGTACCCTTCAAATTGATTCTTAAATTATATTATATATCAATTTAGGGACTAAAAGTAATAGATATTTAATATTGAGAGATTACTTATATAATTTTTTTATTGTAAATTCGAGAGGGAAGTAATACTTGATAGTGGAAATGGATGGTATATTAAAAGTAAGATCAACAACAATATTGAAACGATTGTGTCATGATTCATAACCGTCTTAAGGGTACATATTGTTAGCAACAAGACAATAAAAAAAAAATAAAGGAGAGACAAATAGACGACATAAAAATTTAACGAGGTGTATGGCTACATCTATGATTATACTAGGAAGTATTTTATTTTTGTGTGTATATCAAGTTTTACATACGGTTGCTTATATAGAAAAATAGAGATTCACATCTCACAATACTAAGTGACGTGGGACTAAATCAAGCTCCATAATACTCTCAATTCTCTCACTTGGAGTTTGATTTACATTACCACTTAGTGTAGTGCTTTCATCATCAATTTTCTTGATATAAAGCCTCAACTTAGTTGTTGTGACAATCTTGGTTAACATATTAGTTGGATTCTTTGCACTTGGAATCTTTAACAAAAACAAGTTTCCATGATTTCTCAGGTTTCTGATAAAATGAACACTTCAATTCAATTTGCTTGCATCTAGATTGAAGAATTGGATTTTTAGCAAGACATATAACACTTTGGCTATCACTGAACAACAAAGATTCATCTTGTTCTCTTTCTAATTTTTTTAAAAGGTTCTTCAACCATGTGATCTCCTTTGTTGCTTCTGAGATAACTACATACTCAACTTCAGTAGTTGAAAGGGAAACTCTTCCTTGAAGTTTAGACTTCCAACTGATAGTTGTACCACCCAATGTAAAAATGACACTTGTTATGCTCTTTCTACCATTCAGATCACCTCCCAAGTCTACATTAGAAAACCCTTGTAAAGTGAGATTACTTCTTTTAAAAGACAAATGCATCTTTGAAGTACCCTTCAAATATTTCAATATCCATTTCACACCTTCCGAATGCTCCTTTTCGGGATCTGATAGAAACCTACTCATAACTCCCACTACATGTGATATGTAAGGTCTGGTGCAAACCATAGCATACATCAAGCTCCCTACTATAGATGCATATGACACTTTAGACATGTTACTTTCTTCTTCATTTGTTTGAGAAGTTTTGTTTTTTTGAAAACTTTAAGTGAGTTCTAAAAAGTGTATTCCTAGTTTTAGCATTTCCAACATTAAATCTACTAAGCATTTTTTCTATACATATTTCCTAGGATAAGTTCAGAATACCTTCAGATCTATTCTTGGAGATTCTCATACTAAGAATTTGTTTGGCTAGACTAAGATCCTTCATTTCAGAATTTTTTGACAATTGTTTCTTCAACCTATCAATTTCTGCCATATTAACTCCAATAATCAACATGCTGTCAACATATAAGGCAAACATGATATAAATATCAACATATATCTTCACATAAATCCTGAGTTTCTCGTAAACTTATTAAACTTCTTGTACCATTGTCTTGATGCTTGTTTCAATCCATACAAACTTTTATGAAGCTTGCATACAAGATTCTTTTTGTCTTGTACTTCAAAACTTTTTGGTTGTGTCATAAAGATTTCCTCCTCAAGATTCCCATGTAAGAATGCAATTTTGGCATCTAACTGCTCTAAATGAAGATTTTCTACAGCTACTATACTCAACATAACTTTGATGGTAGTCATCTTGACAACATGAGAGAAAATTTCTGTGAAGTCAAATCCTTGTTTATGTTGGAATCCTTTTACTACGAGTCTAGCCTTATATCTTTTGTCGCCATCTGGTTCTTCTTTTAACCTACAGACCCACATGTTTTGTAAAACCTTATTTCCTTGTGGTAGCTTTGTTAAAGACCATGCTTTATTCTTCTGAAGAGACTTTATCCCATCTTCCATTGCTAGCTCCCACTTAATAGATTCATCTCTCTACATAGCCTCAATAAAATGCTATGGCTCACCGACATCTATCAACAACAAGTAATGTAATGAAGGAGAATACCTTTGTGGTGCTATAATTGTTCTACTAGATCTTCTAATCAAGATTTGACGAGTTGCTGACTCTACTATTTGTTCAGGTTTTGACTCACGCTCTGGCACAAACTCTATTTCTATATTTTGTCTTCTATTGACTACATCACTTTTTGAAATTTCTTGTAATGATACTTGCTCTGGCTGTTTATTTTCATTTACAGATTCTGCAGTCCTGTCCTTATAGAACATGTTTTCATTAAAAGTAACATTTCTACTTTCTAATAATTTTCTTGTTTTGGTATCTCGAAACCTGTAGTCATACATATCAGATCCATAGCCAATGAAATAACATCGCTTTACCTTAGGATCCAATTTATCTCTACTATTAGAGTCTAATAAAATATATGAAGCACAACAAAAAACTTTTAGATGTGCAAGATTTACCTCATTTCTAGACCATACTTCTTTAGGTAACTAATAGTCTAAAGGAACTGATGGTCCTCTATTTGTGAGATAGGCTGCTATGCTTATTGTGTCTGCCCAAAATACCTTGGATAGTCCTGACTGGATTATCATAAATCTTGCTCTCTCATTTAAGGTATGGTCATTCTTTCTGCCACATCGTTTTGTTCTGGTGTTCCTAGAACTGTCTTGATCATTCTGATCTCATTCTCTGAACAAAACTCCTTGAATTGACTACTGTCATATTCTTCTCCATTATCAGACTTCAAACATTTAACCTTTAAACCTGTTTGAGTCTCAATCTCTTTTTTCCACCATTTGAACGCAAAAAACATGAGATTTTCTTTTAAGCAAATAAACTAATACCTTTTCTAGTAGAGTCATCAATGAAGTTAAATAATACTATGAATCTCCAAGGGAATTCACTAGAGTTGGCCCCGAAACATCTGTACGTAATAGTTGTAGTCTTTCAACTTTAGACGTCTTACTTGTTTTGGAGAAGCTAACCTTTTTCTGTTTTCTAAAGATATAATGTTTGCAAGGTCCAAGGTCAACATGCTTCAAGTTAGGTATTTTACCTTTTGAAATCACGAGCTTTACTCCTTTCTCACTCTCATATGCCCAAACCTATGATGCCACAAAGAGGAATTATTGCCAACTTCTACAACTGATATCATATCATCATCTACAATCATGTAAGGAGATCTTTGCTTCTTTTCACGAGCATAAACAAAATTACCTTTCATTACCTTCTAATGTCCATCTCCAAAAGTGGTTTAATGCCTCTCATCATCCAACTACCCTATAGATATTAAGTTTCTCTTTAAGGCAGGAATATGTCTAACATTATTCAAAGTCCACACGCTTCCATTACAAGTTTTGATATTAATATCACCTCTTCCTATAATATCAAGATATTTTCCATCTACAAGGTAGACCTTCCCAAACTTTCCTGAAACATAGTTAGATAATAGTTCTAAGGAAGGTATAGTATAAAAATGACACACTTTCGAGTCCATAATGCATGAGTCAATAGAATTATCTAAAGTACATAATAGTACATCTTCAATTTCATTAGTTGTTGCATTTGCTGATTGATCACCATCTTGCTTCTTTTTCTTGTTGTGCTTTCTTGGAGCCCTGCATTGATTTGTAAAGTGACCCTTTTTCTGACAATTCCAACAAGTGATATCATTCTGGACTTTTGTTTGTGATCTCCCTTTAGACATTTGATGAGATACCTTTAGTCAAGGGACCTACAACAAGAGCAGTGGCTAGGTGGATACAAGAAGAATGAGCCACATCTAAGCATGCAAGGCCTAAGATGAACTTCACATGGACCAAGAAAGATGTGAAGACCTAGGCTAAGACTCTTTGCTTGTAAATACTAGATTAGGATTTATTTTAGGGCTTTGTATTTTGGACCAAGTAATGCTTTCACCTCATCATTAAAATTAATGCTTTCACCTCATCATTAAATGTTACCTGCACTAATGTTAATTGCACAATAATTGTATTAATTTCACTAATATGATTAGTAACCGAGTTACCTTAACCAATTTTTAGGTTGAGTAGCTTGCAAATCAAATATATTTTTTTCAATTGCAGATGGCTTCTTATACATATTTGACAATGCTTTCATCAAATCTATGATTTTTTTTCTCATTCATGATGTTGAATACAACATTCTTTGCTAATGTCAGCAGATCACATCGAGTGTATACCGATCTAAAACAATTCCCATTCTGACTATTCCATGTCATTTGGCTTCTACCTATTAAAGGTAGATACAACTTCTTTTGATATGGGTAGTCTTCTATCTACATCTTCCAAAATCCAAAGTCAATGCCATTGAACTTCTCAATCCTTACTTTCCCTTCTTCCAATGCCATTGTTCTTGCTGCTTTCGAACAAAGCTCCCACTAATTCTCTAGACTGAGATTCCCAAGAAAATAAAGGCCAAATCTTTTCTGATGTGGAAGAGCAAACAAAGCTGCAACCATAAAGCATACTAAGAAATTGGCTCTTGATACCAATTGTTAAGAACAAGACAATAAAGAAAAGAATAAAGGAGAGAAAAATAAACGACATAAGAATTTAACATGGTTCAATGTACAATGTGTATGCCTACATCCACGACTACACTAGGAAGTATTTTATTTTTGTGTGTATATCAAGCTTTACACAGGGTTGCTTATATAGAAAAATAGAGAACCACATCTCATAATACCAAGGATGTGAGACTAAATCAAGCTCCATAATACTAACATATATGATTGGCACAAACAAGAATTGACCTATCCAAATTACTATGCAACTAAATCTTTGTCAGCTTTAATACATATAATTTTAATTTGGATTCACACACTGACATTCATATATTTATCATGTTTTTAAGAATTATTGTATATTTTTCAATATACATATATTATATGTCGTATCTATTATTTTAAAAATAAATGAAACGACGTATCCGATATGTGTTGTTACTAATACACGTATCATATTCGTGCATCGTAGCATAAGACACAATATATCTAACATTGTCTACAATGACGAATCTATGTTGATTTATAAGAGGGCCTTGACCCCCTTTTTTTTTTCACGTTGCTCATTAATATATAATAACATATTTTTATTTTTTTAAATATAATATATATATATATATATATATAAAATATTTTTTTTTTTTTTATATACATTGCTCATTAATATATAATAATATACTTTTATTGTTTTAATATATATAATCCTTAATATATAATAATATATTTTTATTGTTTTAATATACATTGCTCATTAATATATAAGAATATACTTTTATTCTTTTAAAATATGAGTATTAAAAAAAAATTTAAATAAAACTCAAATAACTATTAAATTTGAAAACACCAACACATATAAAAGTATTTATTATGAATTTTTTACTTACTTGCTTACTTGGTATTATTTAACAATTTTGTTACTAAGTTACCAATATCATATTTAAGAGAAAATCATTTTAAAATATTAATTATTTTATTATTGATGCTCACACTAGTGCAGATTTGACATTTTACATCGCTTTATAGGCCTCAGTTATAGTGGAACCGAAGCCTATAAGGAGACGGTGGCTCTGTTAATGTATGATAAAAGGTGAAAAACGAAATATGGAGAAGGAGAAGATTAGAGTGGGTATGTTGATGGTGGCAAAATTTGTTGTTGTGTGTATTCTGGAGTACAAGCACATGTAAATGGAGGTTCCGCATTCCCCAGATAACATAAAGAGGAATGCAAAAGGGGAATTTTGGGTGGCACTTAACAGTGTGAGGGGAAGATCAATGGTTTGGAAAAGGGAACAAAAGTTCAAACGACAGATCCGTGGACGACAGATCTTGTTAAATTTTTTTGACCATATGGCCTCGGGTTGATTAGAGCCAAGGCAGAAAGGGGGTGTTTTATGCTTCGGTTAACACCCGGGACCAAAAACTACCCCTTTTTGCCTCAATTATGGAACTGGGGCAGAATATTGAAAATAACCGGGACCAAAAGCCTTTACTGCACTAGTGTCATAACCATTTAAATTTGAAGAATTTATATAAACCATATTCAATTATGTTAATCTTTAACAAAAATAAGAATTATATTTTACTTGGATAGAATTTTATTTGCAGTTATTTATCGAAACAAGATCTAAAAAAGGGAGATAAATTTCATGCACACAATATGGTTGTTTACATTAAAAAAGAAATAGCTGAAAATTTCAGAATTTGATTTAGTTACTCATGGATTCAAATAATTTAAAAGAAAAGAAATTTATCTATTATATATATATATATATATATATATATGTGTGTGTGTGTGTGTGTGTGTTTTTTATATATATATATATATAAAAAATATATATTAGTTTTGTTATATTAGTAGTAATGATAAAATATACAAATTTTAAATATATTATTTTGGCTTACCCAAAATTAGTGGTTGTATTTTTTTCAATTTTATCCTCTTAACTATTATGTTTTAAATATAAATAGTTATTTATAATAAAAAAATATTTTTTCAGTTTTATTATTTTACTAATTTTAGTAACTATTTTTTTGAAATAAAATAATTGTTCAAATGTAAAGATAAATGAACAAATAAAAAAGACAAGTAATTGAAACATGATCCATACATAATAAGTAAAAGTAAAATGTGTAAATAACCATAATAATAAAAACAATAAAAATAATAAAAATAATTCTAATAATTATAGTTCTTAATAATAATAATATAATAAAAATAATTATAGTTAATAATAATGATAATAATACTTATAGTTGATAGTAATAATGATTATAATAATTATAGTTAGAGTTGATAATAATAATAATTATAGTAATAATTGATAATAATAATAGTAATAATATAAAAATAATAATAATAATAAAAAATACAGCGTAGTTCTTGTGTTTTCTTCACAAAGACAACCTTTTGAAGTTTCACACAGCTAATATTTCATCCTTAAGACAATATTATAAATATAAATGTAACAAACATGCAAATAGTAACAAGATTTTCATCACATGCACGTGGTCCCTCTCATACTCTCCCTAACCAACCTCAAACGTCTTCTTTCTCAAACCATAACCCACTCACAAGACCAACGTGCACTTCCCCCACACTTCCACAACACACCATATAAGCATCAACGTCATCCCATTCCCTTTTACTATCTATTACCATAATACTCCAACTAACAACTAGAATGGCTGAGGCAAAGGCTCGAAATAGTAATGGTGGATCAGGAAACAGACGTAAAGGACCTGTTTTGAGGCGTGCCATGGCAACACAAACGCAAGATGAAGCAATGAAGGGGTCTTCACCTGCAACACCATGTGGGGCTTGCAAATTCTTGAGGAGGAAGTGCATTGGAGGGTGCATCTTTGCACCCCACTTTGGCACAGACCAAGGGGCAGCCAAATTTGCAGCTGTGCACAAGGTTTTTGGCGCTAGCAATGTGTCAAAGCTCTTGTCTAACATTCCATCCAACCGCCGCCATGAAGCAGCAACAACCATATCCTATGAGGCTCAAGCCAGGCTCTCCGATCCGGTTTATGGTTGTGTCTCCACCATCCTTGCTATGCAACAACAGGTATCCTTTTCTTTTTTACTTTTAAATCTCACTAAACCATGTTTTAATATATAAATATATAGATGTTAAACAAGTTTCAATCCTAAACATACGTAAACATCAAATTAAAACTCGCTCCTCTTTCCAACTTTAATACATTTTAATAATCTTTTTAACTAAACGACATTAGTTTCTTTAAACACATTGTTAAATGATGTTCTTATGTTTACATTTGAAATGATACTTGTCAATGTTAACAAGAAACTTGTTTTACACGTTAATTTAACAAAGTTAAAAAAACTCTATAAACATTTAATTTTAAAGTATGGGACCAAATAATATTAAAATTCAGTATAAATGAATTTTAATTTTACATTAATATTTAAAGATTAAAAAAGATATTTTAACATGTATATTAACTTGTGTATGTATTATCAGGACTAAATTTAATTGTTGTTTTCCATATTTTGAATACTTATTTTTAGTCTGCATAAAAGTTTAATTATGTATTTAATGTTTTACTATTTTAAAATTAAGCAATTAGGTTTCGCCCTTAATAAGTATTACGAAAATGGAAAATTCTATGTGAACACCATTAAATATTTCTACCCCAATATTTTTACTTTTTTATTTAATTTTTAAAATTATTTTATATTTTAAAATAAAAATATACTTTTATTGGTATTGTGTGTAGGCCTAGGAGTAGATAGAAATGAGAGTGTCATGTATCATCATGCATAGTATTATTATAACTAAAAGCACGTTAATGTTTTTTGTTTAATTTTGAAAAATTGAAAAGTAAAATGTAATATTAATTTTTATAGAAACTAACTTTATACATTGACAAAAATATTTATTCTCTAAAGAAACATAATTATTTATTATTTGTTGGGGATATATTTTTTTATTCATAAAACTGCTAAATGTTAGAAAAAGAATTCAAGAATATGGTTACTACAGTTTCCATTTATTTGTCGTTTTTATTCTGTAAGTCGTCGTGAAAATCCGTTTTCAGTTTAGTTTATTCAATATCACGTAAAATTCATTGTGGCTTTTCTCTAATATATATTACATGCGTTTGTTTCTTTCGTTGTTGACGATATGTTATTTCTATTTCCCAAAAGTTTGATCTTTCAATTAAAAGGACATAGGTAATACAATAAATAAATTATATATAAGTCACAGTAAGTTTAATTCTTTCTATTTTCAGTTTATATGTATTAAATTATTAATATATTTTCTTAAGTAAATTGTGAAAAAAACGTTTCTTTAGTTCCTTTATTAAAGGATGGGTCAAGATCGTGTTATCATTTAGCGGTTGGATCGCAAATGATATTACGCATCTTCTTACCCTTTTAAATAGATCAATGCAAAAATGGGGGTGCTATTTTTTAATTTTTTTGTCTTTAATTACTTGAAATTTTATTTTATGTAGTTTAAAATATAAAACATAATTTTCTTTTCAAATACGAAAAATCCCTCTAATTTTCTTTTATATTCTACTTACAAAAGTTCTTCTTGTATTTTGTGTACACACTTTGGAAACCAGAATTTAAAGTATAAATAAAGGTAATGATTTTCTAATTAAAAGTAGAAATAAAAAGAATGGTTTCATAAATAACCCTACCCAATAACTGTCCCTTAATTCACAACCTACACTAAACTTCTAAGAAATACTAGCATGGTTTGAATTGCATTACACATTTTATAAATGTTGAAAAACTAAATGTAATCAAACTTTCGATTAAAATATTAATATCATATGTGGCTGAGAAATATGAAATGAATAGTAGTGTGTATAAATCAATAAA
>Ga0214543_1005114_pt1 | contig 24420 bp, 24 predicted proteins | sample CNSS2metaG_FD_160094 | JGI IMG/M metagenome (GOLD analysis project Ga0214543, IMG submission 160094) | Root nodule microbial communities from cowpea collected in UCLA plant growth center, Los Angeles, California, USA - CNSS2 | ecosystem: Host-associated > Plants > Roots > Nodule | place: USA... | reverse complement strand
GGTTTTTGCTGTCACTAATTCGATTAGCAATTTACCTAATCGATTATCGTGAGTATATTTTCACTTACTTTGTACAATACTCACAGCTAATCCATTAGTTAAAGAACTAATCATATGCAGAATTACATAGCAGGCCTGAAATACATTTGATAAAGAGAAGCTAATTCCCTAATGCATATCCTAACTGGACCAAGCTATGTTTTATCCTAGATCAGTAGACATCATCAAAATTGATCTTCATTTATGGATGAAAGGCTCCCCCTTTCAACAATTTTTATTGTAAATCTGGAATATATTTTAAAAACTTTTTTTACAAATTTTCAGCATAATATAATTTATATTTTTAAATATATTTATAATAAATTTTAATTACATAAAATAAATATTTATTTTACTTCTTACACATACTAAAATACTAACATATTATATCATAAATTGCATTACGCAACTTAAATAGTAAAGTTCTCATATATTTGAATCTCTTGATAAGATATTATTAGTATCTTTTTCTTTTAACTGTGCATTTTTGTTCAGATTCCTTAAATTAACTTCTTACTTCTTTACCAGATTTTGTTAACCATTTACCAATTTCAATCTATATTTATTTATCTCCTAATTAAATTTTAGTATTTGTATTAATTTAATTATAATTAGAAGTAATTAAAAAAATAAAATTGATAGATAAACAAAATAACAAAAACAGTTTTTAGTAATGTAACAAAGTTAAATCTTATAATAAAAACAATAACTGTTGTGATGCTTTCAAGATCGGATCCTAATGAAATTTCCTATTCCTGACAAGTAAATCTAGACAGATTCTGTTAATCTAAACTAATTATTTCTAATTATTTAAAAAATCTTATACTTCAGTTTTTTCAAGAAAAAGTGGTTACTTTCTATATGTTCCTCTATTTATCATGTTCAAAACAAAGTGACAAAGAAGTTAAATTTTAGTTATCTTCTCAAGAACCCCACACAAATGATGAGATTGAGATAGAAAAAAAATGAAGTTTGAAACAGAGCATATAACGAGAAAGAGAAAAACAGTTTCAGCATCCCCACCATGGAAAGCTACCAAAGAAAAGGAAAAGAGAAAGGAAAAATAATAGAAGAATTCCACCAACGTTTGAAGAAGTGGAACAAGAGTGGGAAGCCTATAAGGAATCCAAGCCAAAAGCATCACGCAGACATTCCCTTCATTCAAACCCAACCATTCCCAAGCCCCGCAAATATTCTCCTAGGAAACTCATGTTCAACCTTCGACAAGAGTCACCGTCACCTCTTGAGCCATCGAAGAACGTTACCAGAATCAAAGATGTGTCAGTCAGAGAGATCCTCCAAGAACGTAGAGAGGCTATCGAAAGAGGAAAGTTGAAGGGTCGACGACTTTTTCAGTCAACAACTTTCGAAGGTGAGAGTAGTCATCGGGAGGAGAGATCAATGTCTTTCTGTAACTCCGATGATGAATCTAATGAAAGTGAAGGGGTACATGGTTATTGTACCCATGATGAACTTTGTTCTTTGTCTTCCTCTTCGTCATCTTGTCTTGTCGGTGATGACGACAATGATAACAAAGACAATGATAACAAAGTCATGGATAAATTGATCCATTGTATGGCAACCGCAGAAGACAGTGCTAGTGCTACGTATCGCAATAGAAGAACGAGGTACGCTGTTTTACTAGGTGGGGTTACTGTTATCTTGATCATGATTGCCATGTTCATGTGTTTGGCGAAGAATTTGGGCGGAGATGATTGCGATATGATTTTGGTTCCAACATGAGATGATTGCCATGTGCATGTGTATGATTTATAGACTATTTTACGATTATGTTATAGTATTTTAGTGTGTAGACAGTCGAAATTATGCCTATCGCAAATTCTTGTTTGTAGAAGTTAATGGTTTTTCTAGATAGGTGCATTTTTTTTTATGATTATTTTTATTGAATCCATAACAGAACGTACTACATTGTACCATGTCTTAAGAAGACTTGCCATTAACTTGCAATAATAATTCCTTTATGTTCTATTCTATTGTGGGAGGTGCATTATTGAGTAGATTGTCTATGAGTAGGTTGCCCAAGATCTGGTCAAAGGTTTCCACGGACTTATCCACAGGGTGTGTATGTGTCCCTTCGTAGGTTGTGACCACGATCTGTTCATCGTCCGAATGCCGTTGGATTTGTTTCTTAACATTGCACTCTCGATGAGCACACCTGTAGTAACTTCTGAAAACGAACAATAAATATACTTAAGTATGCATAATTAAGACGAATTAGAAATGTAGAAATCAAAATGCTAACCTTAGTTTATTGTATGGTTAGAACGTTAGTATGTAGAATTAGAGATGTATAAATGGGTTTAACTCTTAATTAAATGTTACTTATTAAAGATTCAATTAAGGTTAGGTCGAACAAATGTTCAATTAATTGTGAACTAAATTGAATCTAATTCTCTTGTCCCACAAATTAAAAGGATTTGCAACTAATCGACTCCAGCTTATAATCTAATCATGTAAATAGAGCATAAATTCTTGAAAGGACTAAAATGTTTCATTAATCGACTACTACCTCCATTCTATTCGGAAGAGTCCAGTAATTCACGTAAGAAAAAGATTTTTCAATCATTACAAGATTTTGGGTTTGCAAGGAACTAAGGACTCTCACACTGCATTTGGGTGAGAAAGACAGAAAATCCCATTTAAAATATAAAGTAGCAGTGTGGCACTAACCTTGGAAAAGTATTGTTTTTGACTATCTTTTTCCCATATTTTCTCCACTGGTACCCATCATCCAGAACATCAACAGGGCTTCTGGTTTGAAATGCATATCGGTGGTGCTTAGCTTCCTTGTCACTTTGGTTCTGAGATGATAAAGCTGTTGATGATGTAGATGCTGTAGGGAGCATAACTTGCTGTTTCTCCATTCAAAAGTAGGCTAGTTAACACTACCAAGACAGCATGTACATATATATACACACTCAATCAACAAAACTTGATGGCGATGGCTGCATATTCAAAAGGAAAAAAAACATGAGGGCGGCATCCAAGTCAAGATTGAATTCCACTGCTTCAGAGATACTACTGTCTTTTCCTTGAGGTACATATACTATGAAATAATAAAATATATAATATGTGATCGGATATATAAATAAAATTAAATAAAATATGTGTATCATTACTTCTTGGTAAGTTCGCCTTTACAGAAAAGACCTTAGAAGGAATCTGATAAATTTATTGGCGTATTACGTGTCATAGGTTAATTATAGTTAAGAGGTTTTATATGTCAAAAAAAGTTGCCGTAAAAGGAAACTTCAAACCGTCCGTTTTATGGCAATTAAGATTTTCATTACTATCTTTCTAAATGGGTTATGAATCCTGGAGTCTGTTTAGGATTGTCTAGCGATTATGGAGGTTTTCTTCCATATGGTCTTGCGAGGTTTCTTGTGCTATATGGTGAGGGAGTATGTGGCCATATGTTGTGGAGAATAATTATTTCTTAAAATATATGCAATTGTTTTATAGTTAAACAATTATGAATATTTTTTTTAATTTATTTTCTAATATAATATTAAAATCTATTCTAATTATAAATTTATTGGATATCTTATATCAAACCATTATCAAATCCTTCGTAACTATTTAATCTAATGAACAATACTTATGAATAGAGAAGCTTGTTTCTAAGTGCATTGCTTAGTGTATGTTATGAATGGATGATAATTATTGTTTGAAATATTACTATGTACTTTGAAACTATTATGCTATAAATCATTATCTACTTAACTGAGTTATCATGTTTTGTAAAAATTCACCAAGACCAAGTATACTCAATAGTCACAGGCTTGTTAATAATATACTTTCTAACATATTCCTTAATTATTATTGTTTTTTTTTTCTTTTGGAAAATTACAGAGTCATGAGAGATGTTCATTGAATAAAAAGTGAGACCAATTTTTTATATTTATAATAAAAGGTCAATAGAGTGTACGGAAAAAAGGTATGCATGGTGGGCGAGAAGTTTATCTTTTTTTGTTTAGTTATTGAGTTTACGCTTTATTTATATAATCACATCCATAAGTATTTATAGAGAAAAAATAAATAAATTTTCATAGATTAAAATAAACTTATACATTTAATTTGGTTGTAATATTCTAAAAATTGAAGTTCATAAATTAATAAATTTAATTTAATTTCAAGAAGAAACTTAAATTATTTTCTTTTGCTTCAATTACTTGAATATTGATCTCTAATTTGGTGAGAAGCTAGCTTGAGTTTGAACCCCACAACAAAAAGACGTGACCAAGTTGGCATAGAAGAAGCTTTATTATATTATGACCAACATGGAATACACGACACGACAGTGAAACATTTCATGAATCATGAGTGCATGCATGTACACCAATTAGGTCATAGTAAGACTGATTACTGATGACTACACGCACACTAAATGTCTACTAGCAAGTTGCGAATAATATTTTTCATTTTTTGTGGATATAATTTATCTATGCACTTTGAGATCCTAAATGTAAACAATATACACCTTATTTGTAATATACTCTATTATACTTTACATATTTAAGTTTAAACTCAAAATTATTTAACAAGCTATTGATGCATAATGCACTTACTAAATCTTATGTTGACAGAGATATCATAGATATAATCTTCTATTCTTTTTTTTGTTTTTAATTTTGTTAATTTGTTACAACAGTTGTATTATGTAGTTTGTTACAATACGTCTTATATACCACTAGTGCAGATTTAAACTTTTATAGCACCATTTATGCCTCAATTAAAGAAGAACAAAAACTTATTCAGACGCGATGATATATTTACAATTTTAGCGAACTTTTATTTCTCGTTTGTCCAAATAATCAAGACATAAAGCGTTTTCTACCTCGAGTATAACATATAGAGGCCGAATGTCTCCCAAAATTTTCAAATTCATGCTTTTATAATTTGTTTTAGTTGAATTTAGAGGATTGGGCCTTGGTTCCCCCCTAATCGAAGCATAAAGGTTATTTTTCCTCGATTCCATGTTACCTGAGGCTTAAAAGTGACATTTTTAAAATATTTTATTCGAGATATATGGTCCAAAGTGGTCTTACAATCAAGGCAGAATGCTCAAAATTGGAATTTATGGCTCAATCTTCCTTATAACCGAGGTAGAATTGGCCTTTATGCATCAGTTTAAAATAACCGAGGCAGAAATCTAGGTTAAAAATCCCAATTTCAGAACGCATTACTCTTCATCTTGCAGTGGTGGCAACGTTGCCACCACCTGCAGAGCAATTCTGTCACGCTTGCACCACTAGCAAACCACCACTTTGCCATCGTTGTTGTCCACTATTAAACCTTGCGATTTTGGGGTATTATGGTGCTTGATTTAGACCCACATCACTTAGAATTTTGAGATGTAATTCTCTATTTTACTATATAAGAGACCCTATGTAAAGCTTTAAGATACACCAGTATAAAAATACTTCCTAGTGTAGTCGTGGACGTAGGCATACACATTGTACGCTGAACCACGTTAAATTCTATGTGTCTATTTTTCTCTCTTTATTCTTTCCTTTATTGCCTTGTTCCTAACAATTGGTATCAGAGCCCCAAAACCTTAAGGCAAAGCGATGCTATTTCATTGGTTATGGATCTGACATGTATGGCTACAGGTTTTGAGATGACCAAAACAAGAAAATTATCAGAAGTAGAAATTGTAAGACCCGAGAAATTTAAATAATTAAATAAATAATTATTTAGTAAATACGGGTAGTAGAACCCTTTATGGCATTTAATGTTAATTGTTGTTACGTGGAAAAGTACTAGCTCAAGTGGTTGAGAGTACTTAATTGTGTGAGAGGACTTGGGTTCGAGTCCTTTGTATGCTATTTGTGTGTGGTTTGAGTTATATTAATTTTAATATGCATGATTATGTTGGGTGATAACATAATTATAGAATTAGAGCAATTAACACAAACATGACTTGGTTGAATTGGTTGTGCCTTGACCTTGGAATTGTAGGGGGTGTGTTCAAATCCTGTTTAGAACGAAATTGATCGTTTTATTTTTCCTAATATCATTGTGGCTTGAATGTGAAAGGGCATAGAAAACCCTAGCAGAAGGGTAGCCAAGGTTGGAGGTTGAAAAGCCTTGGGGTGTGTTGAGAATGTAACCAAGGTCTAATTAAGATAATATGATTTGGTGTTTTATATTATTTCATTTATGTGATTGCTTATATTGTCGAGCTCACCCTTTTTGTTTGTGTTTGGCGATGATCGTGTATTTCTTTACACGGGAGCAGTTGATGATATAGGTGATGCCTTTTTGTTTGTGTTTGGCGATGATCGTGTATTTCTTTACACGGGAGCAGTTGATGATATAGGTGATGCTGCTAACACCTGAGACGGAGAGAGGGCTATACTGGGGATTTTGAGTTAGGGAATTCTTAGGATTTTCATTGTTTTGACAGATTTTGGAAATTGTAATAAAAGTACTATGTAGTTTTCTTTAAATTATGGCGTTATTATTACTATGTTAAAATTTTCCCGCGTTGTGGGAGTAATAAAGTGCGACGTTTGAACTTATTTATTCTTATTTATATATTGATTTATTTTAATCAAGTAATTTCCAGTAAGGATGTTACAGAAATGTTACTTTTAATGAAAACATGTTCTATAAAGACATGACTGCAAAATTTGCAAATGCAAATAAAAGGCCTGAGCATGTATCATTAGAAGAAATTTCAGAAAGTGATGTAGTCAATAGAAGGCAAAATACAAAAGTAGAGCCTTAGTTAGAGTCTGGGTCAGAACCTGAATAGATAGTAGAGTTAGTAACTCTAGAAATATCGACTAGAAGGTCTAGCAGAACAATTGTAGCACCACAAAGGTACTCCCCTTCATTGCATTACTTGTTGTTGATTGATGCTGGTGAGCCAGAGCATTTTGCCGAGGCTATGCAGGGAGATGAATCTATTAAGTGGGAGCTAGCAATGGAAGATGAGATAAAGTCTCTTCAGAAGAATAAGACATGGTCTTTAACCAAACTTCCAGAAGGAAAGAAGGTTTTGCAAAACAGGTGGAATTGACTTCATGGAAATTTTCTCCCCTATTGTCAAGATGACTACTATCAGAGTTATCTTGAGTATAGTAGCTACAGAAAATCTTCATCTAGAGCAGTTAGATGTGAAAACTGCATTCCTACATGGAGATCTTGAGGAAGAAATCTTTATGGCACAACCAAAAGGTTTTGAAGTACAAGGCAAAGAGAATCTTGTATACAAGCTTCATAAAAGTTTGTATGGATTGAAACAAGCACCAAGACAATGGTACAAGAAGTTTAATGAGTTTATAAGAAACTCAGGATTTCATAGATGTGAAGAAGATCGTTGTTGTTACGTGAAGAAATATGTTAACAGCTATATCATTCTTGCCTTGTATGTTGACGACATGTTGATTGTTGGTGCTAATATGGCAGAAATTGACAGGTTGAAGAAACAGTTGTCAGAAAATTTTGAAATGAAGGATCTTGGTCCAACCAAGCTAATTCTTGGTATGAGAATCTCCAAGGATAGATTTGAAGGTATTCTGAACTTATCTTAGGAAAAATGTATAGAAAAATTGCTTAGCAAGTTTGATGTTGGAAATGCTAAAACCAGGAATACACCTTTGGGAACTCACTTAAAGTTCTCAAAAAGGCAATCTTCTTAGACAGAGGAAGAAGAAAGTCACATGTCTAAAGTTCCATATGCATCTACAGTAGGGAGCTTGACGTATGCTATGGTTTGTACCAGACCTGATATAGCACATGCAGTGGGAGTTGTGAGCAGATTTCTATCAAATCTCGAAAAAGAGCATTATGAAGGCGTGAAGTGGATATTGAGATATTTGAAGGGCACTTCAAAGATGCATTTGTCTTTTAGAAGAAGTAATCTCACTTTACAGGGGTTTTTCGATGCAGATTTAGGAGGTGATTTGGATAGTAGAAAGAGCACAACAGGTTACATTTTTACGTTGGGTGGTACAACTATCAGTTGGAAGTCCAAACTTCAAGGTAGATTCTCTCTTTCAACCACTGAAGATGAATATGTAGCTATCTCAAAAGTAGCAAAAGAGATGATATGGTTGAAGAATCTTCTAAAAGAATTAGGAAAAGGGCAAGATGAATCTCCATTGTTCAGTGACAGTCAAAATGCCACTTGTCTTGCTAAAAATCCAATTCTTCACTCCAGATGCAAGCACATTGAATTGAAGTATCATTTTATCAGAAACTTGATAAATGATGGAGACTTATTTTTGTTGAAGATTCCAGGTGCAGAGAATATAGCTGATATGTTGACCAAGACTGTCACAACAACTAAGTTGAGGCTTTGCATTGCCTCAACTGGCCTTCGACAAAATTGATGATGAAGGCACTACACTAGGTGGTAATGTAAATCAAACTCCAAGTCGGAGAATTTTTAGTATTATGGTGATTGATTTAGTCCCACATTGCTTAGAATTATGATATGTCATTCTCTATTTTACTATATAAGAGACCTTGTGTAAAGCTTTGAGATACACCAGAATAAAAATACTTCCTAATGTAGTCGTGGACGTAGGCATACACATCGTACGTCGAACCACGTTAAATTCTCTTTGTCTATTTTTCTCTCCTTTATTCTTTCCTTTATTACCCTGTTCCTAACAACTTGCACCACCAGCGGACCACCACTTCGCCATCGTTGTTCTCCACTGTTAAACCTTGAGATTTTGGGGTATTATGTTGCCTTTTTCTTTGTTTTTGCTTCATTATCAGTTCATGCTTATGATGTTCTGAGGGTTTCGCATTCAACCATAATTATTGCAGGTGCATTGTCGACATAATGGTTCGAACATATTTGGTGCCGCGAGGTGGAGATAGTGGTGGCGTATTGGCTGTGGGATTGCAGGTGGTGGAAGCTCTAGGGTTTCTGGTTTGAATTTTTTTAGTGACCATTATGCCTCGATTGCCTATAGAAATTAAGGCAGAAATGTCACCCTTTTTAACTTGACTAGATATGTCTCGGTTCTTAAATTGAAGTGAAATGGCCAAAATAACCGCGACCAAAACTCTTTCCTTCACTAGTGTATACACCATTTGGTTTATACTCTATAGACATTACCATTAGATTGAGATTGTTGTAACAAACGAAGAATTGTTTGGTATTTCTCTAGAGTGAAACTGCATTGAACTTTGAGTTTATCAACTTGTGTGGAAGAAGTATCCGTAGGAGCCACAGGAGAAGCAGTATCAGACACATGAATAGAGAAATTGGATTGAGCATAAATGGGTTTTGAGAAGGGTTTATATCCTTAAGGAATACCGAATTTGATCCAGCAATTATCACATAATTTAGTGCATCCTCATAATCGATTAGAGCGCTCCCTACCACGAGATCCAGAAAAACCATCACGATTGTTGGTAGGACTTTTAGGGTTTTCTTGAAAATTCAAATAGGCTAGGGATTCTTGAGTATTTTGAGAAGAAGAGCCATGGAATTCTCGCTCTTGCTAAAGAATTAACGAGAACGTTTTCGGAAAAGGAGGCATGGGCTCCATGAGCATAATCTGGGAGCAAACTTGGGAGAACTCATCATTCAAACCACGAAGAAATTTGATAACACAGTCGTTATTGCATTCTTGTTGAATCTTGGAAATTAACCCACAAGAACATGATGTAGCAAAAAAGTAAAAGAGAACAGTTCTATAGAGAGAAAGTTCTTTCCAAATGATCTAAAGACGAGTGTAATATTGCGAAATGGAGGAATCACCTTGTTTGCAAGCATGAAGAGCTTCAAGTAAATCAACGATTCAAAATTTATCACCATGACAGAATCGTTGTTGAAGATTGGTCCATATTTCAAAAGCAGAATCCACCGACATCACTGATTGCTTAATAGAGGACGTAATCAAACGCGTTAACCAGTTGATGACAATCTTGTTGCATCTTCTCCAGGCTTCTTGAAGAATGTCGTCAATGGATGGGCAAGGAAATGTACCAAGAACAAATTTATCTTTGTTCTTGGTTTTAAGAGCGACAAGCATATCGTGACATCATTGTTGATAATTATTTTCGGAAACAAAGGAGTGACGAGAATGGGAGCAGGATTCTCGCCAGGATGCGAAAACAAAAGGATGGGTCGGGTTGAGAAGATGATTAGAGGCTAATGGTGGGGCAGCCATGAGAGAAGAAATAAAAAACTTTAATCTGATACCATGATAGTGTTGGAAAAAATGCAGAAGAAAGAATTTTTCGTTATCGTTTAAAAGTCACTAATGGTATTGTCTATAAAGTATAAACCAAATGGTTTATATATAAGATTTAACATAATACAGTTATAACAAGATACACAAAACAACTGTTGTAACAAACTAACAGAATCAAAAATAGAAAAAAAGTAGAAGAATATATTTGTGATATCTCTATCATACGTTAAAGCTGAAAACTAGTGATTAAAAGATTAATTAGTCAAATTCTTTCAAAAAGGTTGGATCGTAGAAACACACATTAACATAAGTTGCAGTGTAGGCAAAAAAATTAAATATCAGGACTATTATAACCTCAAGATATCTTTGTATGATATAAAATTGATTTTTATTAATTTTTTACATAAATTGTTCGTCTGAATTAAATATCAGTTAAAATTGGTCCAACCATAGATATTGTAGCTACGAATTTTGTCAAATCTCTTGTGAAATAGATTTCTTTAGCATAAAACTTTCTCAAGGATGTATTTTATGTGCTTGCATGCGTTTTTTTATGCTTTCAGATATTTGTTCTTTTTTAAAATGGGATATTAAGTCTAGTTTTTTTTTAGATTTTCCTTTTTTTAAGTGGGATTTCTAAGTTATAATCCACTCACAATTTTCAAGTGACTTCTCTTAAAAATATTCTTTGTTGGATTTTTTACGATTTTGAGATTCTAAATCAAAAGAAAGTTAGTCATTTTTTCTTTGTTGTTATTGTGCCAAAGCATGAGGGGAAGTGAATACGATTTGCTTTTATTTTTCCCTAAAAAAGTATTTGTTTTATGAAAACTATATATCATACTTTGGTTGATAAAAAGAAAAAAGGTAGATGGTTGAATTTATGCTCCATGTGTCCTTTTTGGAAGGATAAAGAGGAGTTCATTTAGCATTTTTTATTTAACACTACTCTAAACAAAGTTTTTGATGATGGTTAAAAAGGATTGTTACCACGGCTCTGGACCTGTCGTTGTACAACACGTCATTAAGAATTTGGGAGAAAGCACGATGCGTACAAAAACCATCATCAATTTGCATTCAGAACCACGATGGCTTTTAAACATGTCGTTGTAACCTATCTGGAAATTATTAAAATTCTCAAAATCATGACGGTTAGTGTGATAATTGTCGTTATAACACATAAATATTTAAAAAACTAAAATTTTTAAAGTTAATATACCACGACGGCTATTGCCCTAACCTTCGTTATATTGTGCATTCTTTATAAATAAATTGTTTCACGTTTCAAATTAATCCAAAACTTGTCATCCATTTTCACACAAAACATCCAAAGGTAGTTCAAAACCATCTAGAGACAGTTCAAAATATTAAATGATCCTAAATTTTTACAAATAACTAACATATATTAAAATTATTATAAACTCTAATTCTAACTAACATCTAGACAAAAAATATTTTGCCAATGTTTGTTGAATATAAGCTAATGCTTTTGAATCCATTGGACTTGGGTCATTAAAATTATGTAAAAGTTAGTTGAAGTTAATATTAGTATATATGAAAATTAGTTGAAGTTAAAATTAGTACATATGAAAGTTAGCATATTACCTCGTCACAATCACTTTAACAATCGACTTGCACAATTGTTGTCATCCTTTGCATGACGTAATAGCCATATGTATAGCCCCTAGTTTGTTTATTACACTACATAGTAAAACTATTTAGATAAATTAAATGATAATACTATAAGTAAATGAATGATAACATATAAATACCTAGAGGGAAATCTATGTGACCCTTTTAGTATCAGAAGTTGATCTAACACTCAGTATATTATGTCCACTAAAAGTGTAACATCCCTAAAGAATATTACTAATTTAAATAAATACATAAAGAAAAGAAAATAAACATCACGGTATTATTATTCCCAAAACACAGGAAAGTTAGATTATTTAAACATTGCGCCAAATTTATTAAAATTGTAGCATTTAAAACTTTACAATTTCCAAAACAAATCAAAACATAAGTGATAACATAAACAAAATCCTAGCTTAATCCCAGCTAGCCCTCACTCCGTCGCCTGAGCGTTCTCAGCATCACTTGTAACACCATCTGCTCCCGCGTAACGAATTACACGATCATCGCCATACACAAACAACAAGGGTGAGCTTATAAAAGATTAAATAACATATAATAAATCAGAAATGACAATAGCACACCCATTTATTTTATTCCATTTAGTTATTGGCCAAGTTCCTAATTTCTCAAGGTTTTACACCCTTCAATTCACTTAACATTGTTAACCTTGGACTCAGGGTTATGATGCTCACACGAACCTACCCGTTCGTGGTCCTGCTTCTACGAACCTCCCCGCTTGTAGTCCTACTCTACGGATCTGCCCGCCCGTAGTCCAACACACGTGATCCACCAGCTACGTACCTCCCCGCACGCAGCATCTCTCAAGTGTGAGCCAAACCATACGAACCTACCTCGCTCGTGTCCTCACATGAGAGTAACTGGATATGAACCTCCCCGCTCATATCATTACGTGTTACCTCTATCCATGAATCTACCTGCTCATGGCACAACATCCCCTGATCCAAGTTTCACCTCAATTGCATCCAAACAACACACACAAACCACAAATCTCACTTAGGCTAGAAGCTTTAGCTAAATCAATTAGGCCTGACTCGCTTAAGCTAGGCTCTCTCGCCTGGGCGAGCCTATGACTGTAACAAGATATGAGAACTCGCTTAGGCGAGACCTTACTCGCTCAGGCGAGAGCACCCTTCGCCAAAACCCCAAAATTCTCTCGCTTAGGCGGCGAGTCCTACAACCACAAGCAATCCATCATGCTTTCTCTCTTAGGCGAGTACCTCTCGCTTGAGCGGGGTGTTTTGTCGCCCAATTCATGGGCTACTCGCTTGAGCGAGCCCCTCGAGCACAACCTCCACACTTCACGATCTCTCGCCTAGGCGAGATACCCTCGCTTGAGCGAGATGCTCAACCAACACCAGAGTTTGAGTTTCTGCTACTTTCACCTGGGCGAGCCTGCTCGCTTGAGCAAAATTAACACACATTCCCCTCTGAACACGCACCCCGTTACCAATTCCAACCCAATTTCCTTCTCTCCACATTTACCAAGCAACCCAAAACACTTCGAGAGTTATATGGACATTATTTAGGCATAGTTTGACCCCAATTTTTGATATTGCACATAACACATCATACAACACAGCTAATACCTCCATCATATTCATAATAGGGTATAAGGCATGGTCCAACAACATCCAAATCACCAACATACCAATTCACAGCTCATAGGCACGAGAATTCAGAGCAAACCAACATACAATCATGGGCATATAACTCTTACTCATACACATAACCTAGAACACGAAAATAGCTCCCCTTACCTGGTTTCCTAGGCTTAAAACAAGAAAGGGTGATGGTTCTTCTTGCCCAAAATTAACTTCTCTTGGTGCCCTCCAATTCCAGCCCTCTTGATTCTCCTTTTTGCACTCTTCACTCCCAAACACGTGCTCCTTACTACCTTCTAGGTTTTAGACTCCAAAAACCCTCCTAATTGCTTGGTTTTGCCCTTTTATATGGTCATTTAATTATGGTAAATAGTGAAAACGAAATTCTGATTCTTTTAAGTGTCTCTAAATGCATTTTAAGGCCCATTATGGGTTGTTTTCCCAACTCCCTTGGGGGCCATTGCCTCTAGAGTTTTCCCACTCTTTCACATTCAGAGCACTATTTCATTAGCAAAAATAAATAGGGCAATTTCGTTATGAACGGGATTTGAACACACACCCTTGAATTTCCAAAGTTAAGACACAACCGATTCAACCAAGTCATGTTTGTGTTAAATCCACTAATTATATAATTATGTTAGTACCTAACATGAACACAAATATGGCATACATAAGACTCGAACCCAAGTCCTCTCACACATATAAAGTACTCTCAACCAATTGAGCTAGCACTTTTCCACATCACAACAATTAACATTAAATGCCATAAAGGCTTAAATTTTCCGGGTCTTACATTCCCCCCACCTTTAAAGATTTTTCGTCCTCGAAAATTGCACTTACCAGGAAACAAGTATGGGTTAGATTGCCTCATCTGATCCTCCATCTCCCAAGTCATCTCCTGAGTGATTTTATCCCAGATGACCTTCATTGTCTTTATTTCCTTTCCTCGCAGCTTTTTCACTTGCGAGTCAAGGATCCGCACCGGCCCGGTGTTTATGGTCAAGTCTTCCCTGATCTGGGTATCATCTGACTCCAGAACATGAGATGGATCAGCTATGTATTTTCTCAACTGAGAAACGTGAAATACATTATGCAGATTTGCCAAGTGCAGTGGCAGAGCAATCTCATAGGCTACAACACCAATCCTTCTCAAAATCTGATAGGGTCCCACAAACCTCGGAGTTAATTTCCTTGATTTGATAGCCCTTCCAATACCCACCGTCGGTGTTACTCTGAAAAACACATGATCACTTGCCTCAAACTCTAAAGGTCGTCTTCTCTTATCTGCATATGACTTTTGTCTGCTATGGGTAGCTCTCATTCGCTCTTGAATCGCCTTGACTTTATCAGAAGTCTACCGTAAAAACTCTGGACACAACACCAAGGACTCACCATCCTGATTCCAACACAGCGGTGTCCTGCATCGTCGTCCATATAAGGCCTCAAACGATGTCATACCAATACTGGAGTGATAGTTGTTGTTGTAAGTGAATTCCACCAATGGAAGCATCTCACTCCAACTCCCCATATGATCCAACACATAAGCCCTTAGAAGATCCTTCAATGATTGGATCGTCCTCTCCGACTGCCCATCAGTTTAGGGATGATATGCAGAGCTCATCCTCAACTGAGTTCCCAATGCTGCCTGTACAAACTGCCAAAAGCGAGATGTAAACCTCGGGTCTCTGTCTGATACTATACTAGCTGGCACACCATGCAATCTGACCACTTCACGGACATATAACTCGGTCAACTTATCCAATGACCACTTCTGGTTAATGGCAAGGAAGTGGGCACACTTTGTCAACCTGTCCACTATTACCCAGATTGAGTCACGCCCTTTAATAGACCTCGGTAAATGAGTCACGAAGTCCATGGCAATACTACCCATTTCCTGAGGGATGTCCAACGACTCTAGTGTACCCCCTGGTTGCTGATGTTCGATCTTGGCTTTGTGACAAACCAAGCACGATGCTACGAAGTCGGCAATATCAGTTTTCATCCCATTCCACCAGAAGGACTGTTTCAAATCTTGATACATCTTAGTCATACCTGGGTGTATGGTAAGACGACTTTTATGTTCTTCTTCCATGATGTGCTTTCTCAACCTCCAATTTTCAGGTACACAAACTCTATCTTTGAATCGTAATATACCATCTGACCCCATCCTGTAATACTTCCCTTTCTCAGTTCCTATCCAGCTCACAAACTGTTGCAGCTCGGCATCGTTCTTTTGCTGCTCACGGATGGTCTCTAATACATTACTGGTCAGTGTTAGAACACTACATCTGATGGAATCTTCACTCAACTATATACCCAAATCCATATCTCTAAGCTTCTCAATCAATTCTAGCTCATTCACCATCACGACCGATATATGCATCCTTTTCCGACTCAAGGCGTCCGCAACAACATGTGCTTTACCGGGGTGGTAAAGCAACTCAAAATCATAGTCCTTGAGGTACTCTATCCATCGTCGCTGTCTCATATTCAACTCATTCTGATCGAGCAGGTATTTCAGACTTTGATGGTCACTGAAAACCTGGAATTGGGAGCCATACAAGTAGTGTCTCCATGTCTTAAGAGCAAACATTACGGCGGCCAACTCTAAATCATGGGTAGGGTAGTTCTTCTTGTGCACCTTTAACTGCCTAGAAGCATAGGCTACTGGTCTTTTCTCCTACATCAGTACGCAACCCAAACCATGATAGGATGCATCACAAAACACCTCAAATTTCTTGCTTGTGTATGGTATAGCTAACACTGGAGCTGTCGTCAATCTCCTCTTCATCTCCTCAAATGATTCCTCACATTTCTTCGTCCAGGAGAATGGTTGGTCTTTCCTGGTAAGCTGGGTCAAATGACTCACCATTTTAGAAAATCCTTCCACAAACCTCCTGTAGTACCCAGCCAAACCCAAGAAGCTTCGTACCTCAGTCACAGTTTGTGGTCTTTCCCATTTCAACACCGTATCAATTTTGCTTGGATCTACTGCAATACCATGTGCTGAAATAACATGCCCCAAAAACTGTACCTCCTCTAACCAGAACTCACATTTAGATAGCTTACCATAGAGCTGATGTTCCCTGAGTACTGCCAATACCACTCTAAGATGATCTGCATGTTCCTCCTTTTTCTTGGAGTAGATGAGAATATCATCGATGAACACCACCACAAAGTTTTCCAAATAGGGCAGAAAAATCCGATTCATATAATCCATAAAGACTGCTGGAGCATTCGTCGCTCCAAATGGCATTACTACATACTCGTAATGTCCATACCTTGACCTGAGTACTGTCTTCTGGACGTCTTCCGGTTTGACCAAGATCTGATGGTATCCAGACCTCAAGTCAATTTTGGAGAACACACCTGCCCCTCTTAGTTGATCAAGTAAATCATCAATCCTTGGCAGTTGGTACTTGTTCTTTATCGCCAGTTTACTCAACTGCCGTTAGTCTACATATAATCGAGAACTCCCATCCTTCTTTTTCACTAATAACACCGGAGCTCCCCATGGTGACGCACTAGGTCTAATAAACTTCTTCTCTAGCAGATCCTCAATCTGCTTTTTCAGCTCTACCAACTCTGCTGGTGCAATTCTATAAGGGGCGGCCGACACTGGACCCGCTCCAGGGATTAGATCAATAGAGAAATCTATGTCCCTGCTTGATGGCAATTTAGGTATTTTGTCAGGAAATACGTCGGCATACTCATTCACCACTGGTATATTTTTGATCTTTTCCTCCATGCTCTTCTTTTCTCCTTGAGCCACTATCATGAAACAAGTAGCTCCATCTTCCATTTCCTTCAAGGCACTATGAGAGCAGATCAACTTAATTCCCTCTGACTCTGGGAACACCACCCTGCGTTGTCCACAATCAATGACTATGTGATTGCTTGACAACCAGTTCATTCCCAATATCACGTCCAAAGCCTCCAAAGGCAAGCATACGAGGTTCACCTTGAATCGCCTGCCCTCTACCTCCAATGAGCATCCAACACAGGCAGAATTAGTTGCAACCTGCCCAGATGCTGGTGTCGAGACGATTAATTCGCACCCCAGGTCGCGAGTCGACAATCCTAGTTTCTTCACGCAATCGTGGGATATGAAGGAGTGTGAAGCTCTTGAGTCAAACAGCACTAACACACTATCACCATACAAAAAAAATAATCGAGAATGAGATTACCTGACCGGGTGGCCTCAGTGCTGGTCATGGCGAAAACCTGGCCTGTTGCTCTCGGCCTATTAGAGGAAGGTGGCTGAGATCGTGATCCGGGGGTGGACTTCTTATTCAGACACTTGTTAGCAAAATTCCTCGGCTGATCACAAGCATAACACTTACGAGTGCTAATACTGTTGCCCCCACTGCTCGCTGGCTGTGTGCAATCTCTCCTCAGATATTCTCCTCTACAATTGTAGCATCTCAACTTCTACGAGGATGATGCAGGTCGATTGTAGGGCTTCTTCTGATGTCTGCCCTCTACACTACTCCTCTAAGGTCGACTAACCCGGTTGGGCCCCATCTCTAGTTGTTCCACGCTCTTGGCCTACTCGACCAAAACGGGAAACTCTCTGACTCTCAAAGGCACTATGAAGCGTCGTAGCTCATGTTTCAAGCCACCCTCAAACTTCCTGCAACGCCACTCCTCGGTGACGGTCTGTGAGTAGAACCTAGATAGGTATTCAAATCTCTCCACATATGCTTGCACCGACAAGCTTCTCTACTGTAGTGTGAGAAATTCTGCCTCGCGCTCATGTTTAGCGTTGTCAGGAAAGTACTTCTCCAGACACCTCCTCCTGAAGCTGGTCCATGACACCTCCTCCTCCCGAATCTTCATCTGCTGTTGCATCCCCATCCACCAATACTTTGCCTCGGTCACTAACAAAAAGGTGGCGAATGTGAGTTTTTGTGCCTCTGTACATTTTATCACCCTGAAGATCTTCTCGCACTCGCGTAACCACGCGTTTTCCTCATATGGGGTAGCCTTCCCAGTAAATTTTGCTGGCTTATGACGCATAAAATCCTCCATCATCACAGGTCTCACTGGAGGAATCATCGCTCTAGGTTGGGCTGCCACTGGTTGCATAGCGTCCACCATCCTATGGATCGCATTAGCAATCTCATCAGCACCTGCGGTATTCCTACGTCTCCGGTTTGCCATAGCCTGTGCACGCCACATTGTTCAGTTGTTAACATTAGATAGCTCAAATTAAAATAAGAACTTCTACTTACTAACAATCACTAAACACATAACACAGTTCATAGACAAAAAAATGAGCAACTCACTCCCCAAATTCCCCAAAAAAATCAAAACATTTGCTCTGATACCATATGTAAAATCCCTAAGGAATATAACTAATTTAAATAAATACATAAAGAAAAGAAAATAAACATCACGGTATTAATATTCCCAAAACACGGGAAAGTTAGATTGTTTAAACATCACGCCACATTTATTAAAATCGTAGCATTTAAAACTTTACAATTTCCAAAATAAATCAAAACATAAGTGATAACATAAACAAAATCATAGCCTAATCCCAGCTAGCCCTCACTCCGTCGCTTGAGCGTTCTCAGCATCACCTGTAACACCATCTGCTCCCGTGTAACGAATTACACGATCATCGCCATACACAAACAAAAAGGGTGAGCTTATAAAATATTAAATAACATATAATAAATCAGAAATAACAATAGCACACCCATTTATTCTATTCCATTTAGTTATTGGCGAAGTTCCTAATTTCTCAAGGTTTTACAACCTTCAATTTAGTTAACATTGTTAGCCTTGGACTCAGGCTTACGATGCTCGCACGAACCTACCCGTTTGTGGTCCTGCTTCTACGAACCTCCCCGCTCGTAGTCCTACTCTACGGATCTGCCCGCCCGTAGTTCAACACACGTGATCCATCAGCTACGTACCTCCCTGCACGCAGCATCTCTCACGTGTGAGCCGAACCATACTAACCTACCTCGCTCGTATCCTCACACGAGAGTAACTGGATATGAACCTCCCCGCTCATATCATTACATGTTACCTCTATCCATGAATCTACCCCCTCATGGCACAGCATCCCCATATCCAAGTTTCCCCTCAATTGCATCCAAACAACACACACAAACCACAAATCTCACTTAGGCTAGAAGCTTTAGCTAAATCAATCAGGCCTGACTCGCTTAAGCTAGGCTCTCTCATCTGGGTGAGCCTATGACAGTAACAAGATACGAGAACTCGCTTAGGCGAGACCTTACTCGCTCAGGCGAGAGCACCCTTCGCCAAAACCCCAAAATTCTCTCGCCTAGGCGGCGAGTCCTGCAACCACAAGCAATCCATCACGCTTTCTCGCTTGGGCGAGTACCTCTCGCCTTAGCGGGGTGTTTTGTCGCCCAATTCATGGGCTACTCGCCTGAGCGAGCCCCTCGAGCACAACCTCCACACTTCACGATCTCTCGCCTAGGCGAGATACCCTCGCCTGAGCAAGATGCTCAAGCAACACCAGAGTTTGAGTTTCTGCTATTTTCACCTGGGCGAGCCTGCTTGCCTGAGCGAAATTAACAGACATTCCCCTCTGAACACGCACCCCGTTACCAATTCCAACCCAATTTCCTTCTCTCCACATTTACCAAGCAACCCAAAACACTTCGAGAGTTATATGGACATTATTTAGACATAGTTTGACCCCAATTTTTGATATTGCACATAACACATCATACAACACAGCTAATACCTCCATCATATTCATAATAAGGTATAAGGCATGGTCCAACAACATCCAAATCACCAACATACCAATTCACAACACATAGGCACGAGAATTCAGAGCAAACCAACATACAATCATGGGCATATAACTCCTACTCATACACATAACCTAGAACACGAAAATAACTCCCCTTATTTGGTTTCCTTGGCTTAAAACAAGAAAGGACGATGGTTCTTCTTACCCAAAATTAACTTCTCTTAGTGCCCTCTAATTCCAATTCTGATTCTTTTAAGTGTCTCTGAATGCAGCCCTATAGGGTTGTTTTCCCAATTCCCTTCGTTGTGCCCATTGCCTCTAGAGTTTTCCCACTCTTTCACATTCAGACCATTATTTCATTAGCAAAAATAAAGAGGGCAATTTCGTTATGAACAGGATTTGAACATACACCCTTGAATTTCCAAAGTTAAGACACAACCAATTCAACCAAGTCATGTTTATGTTAAATCCTCTAATTATATAATTATGTTAGTACCCAACATAACCATGCAATTTATTAAAATTAATAATCAATCAAATAACACTCATATGGCATACATAGGACTCGAACCCAAGTCCTCTCACACATATAAAGTACTCTCAACCAATTGAGCAAGCATTTTTCCACATCACAACAATTAACATTAAATGTCATAAAGGCTTCTACTATCCGCATTTATTAAATAATTATTAATTTAATTATTTAAATTTCTCGGGTCTTACAAGGTGTTTCTTAAAATAGACTTACATATCTACTATGCTTTTCAAATAAGAGGGGGGGGGGGGGGGGGGAGGTTTATGACAAGAGCAAAACCATAAAGTAGTACGCTTTGGTACTAATAGAATTAGTAGTTGCTAATGACGACTGCATTAAAAATTAGTTGAAGTATAATTAAAATGGAAAAAAACTATACATTATAGAATGAAAAATAAAGATATAATTACTTATCTATATATGAAGCAAGGTAAACTTGTTTCTTTCATTAAATTATTGAATTAATGATGTACTTTTTTTGATTTTTAGTTCCTATTACCCGTTGAAGTCATGAAATAAGGGTCTATGAACCGATATGTGTAATCATTTCTTGCTTCCAAACACAAACAATAAGTACCTAATTTGATAATGAAAACACACATTTAATATCTACGAAGGTAATGAATATAAATGATTTAAAACTTTATCTTACATCATCCATAATTGCGAAACAAATATATTTAAATCCTCATTGCCTATTATGATCTCCATCAAATCATATTTATATATGAACAATGGAAGCTCACTAGCTTTGCCAAAAAAACAGTGGCATCTTGTAAGACCCAGGAAAAATAATTATTAATTCGAAGGTGGTTTGTGGGAGTGAGGTATTATTTAAATAAATAAATGATTTTATAGAAGTGAAGCATAACATAGTTGGTTAGAGTCTTGTCATGGGTTGGTGGTCAAGGGTTTGATTCTAAATGTGTGTTTTATAATTGTTTTAGATATTGTTTTATAATTGTTTATATTTAAATATTGTTTTATAATTGTTTTAGAAGTGTTTATGTGTTATATTTTATAAATTATTTATAACTTATTGGCATGTTTACAATTTATTTTCTTGAATGCATTAAAGGTTTGGATATCATTATAATGTTACTTGTGCGTGTGGTTGACAAGAAAAGGTGATAGTTAACATGGTTTGGAGTGTTGGTTTGGATCTTAGAGTTTTTAAGTTCAAACCTTGGCTAAAACAAAAAGGCATAAAAATTTGTTTTCGTTTTGGTATTTTTTGTGGTCTTCTTAGGAAAGTTAGTTGGGTTAGGTATGGTTGGTATTTTTGTTGTCCTCTAAGGAAAGTTAGCTAGGGCATGTTCTCATTATTTTTTTGTTGTCATCTATTGAGTTTTGTGTGTTTTGCAACATGAAATTGTAAGGGAAACACAATTTTCATATTCTTCTCATGGATGAAAAATTTGTTATTTAATGGTGGGTTAAGTTGTTAAATTTAATATTTTCTTTTATGGATCAATCAATGGTGGAATTTATGATATCTAAACTCCGCCTTATTACCATGTGTTTGTGGTTAGAAGCAATGAGTGTAAATGGTATTTGTTCTTTTGGAATGATAATTATTGTCAAGGATGAGTATGGTTGATCAGATGTTGTGATGGATCAATGGTTTTTTTGGAAGTGCAGGGGTTGAGGTAAGTGGTTTGGAGTTAATTTATTTTTAGTGTTGATGATTGAATTTATCTCTTAGAAAAAAAATGTGAAAAGTTTATATGTGGTATATTCATTATTTATCCTTGGTGTTTGGAATTTTTATGCTATTGGTTCATTGGAATTTTTATGTTCATGATTAGGGATTAAGATCCAAGAGCACGGAAAACTGGGGTTTTTGGGTGGAAGAATGAGTTAGGTTTAAATGGTTCAATTAGGCAGCTGTTTTTTGTCTTTTTAGTGTTGAATTCATCTTTGTGTACAAGTGTGAGTGACTTTATGGTTATATTACAATGGTCAATGTGATATTTTATGGCATGAAAGTGTTATCAGGTTGGTAATCTCTTTGGAAAATTGATGATTTGTTGTTTTGGGCTCAAGAGTAAGTGCAAAGTTTTAATGTTACTTGTGGTTACATGTTTTGATCAATGTGTGAGTTTTAGAAGGTGGAAAATATTGAGTAGGTGCAGGCCTCATTGAAATCAAGTGCAGAAATTCCCTTACGTCCAAATTGGTCAGTTGAGTGAATCAATTATGTTGTGTTGATGTTTGTTGTACATGCCTTGGAAGGATGAAAGGTGAGAAAGAGAGTTATTGTGCATGAGGATTTCTCAGAAGTCTTTAAATGTGTGTATTTTGTTCCGAGAGAAAAGCATCTGGTAGTGGAAAGTTTAGAATGTTTTGTGCATGATTTTTGTTACTGGAATGTGTGAAACAAGTACCATGTGCATCAAATCATTATTTCTCATATTGTTGCAAAGCGTGGCGCACTAAGCGTTGACTTCCTAGCACTTAGTGTACTATTTTACAAGGCGTTGGGTGTTAAATGCTAGTTTTTGGTGCTGAGTGATGGGTTTACGAGGCGTTGGACGTTGAGCATTGGGTTTCTAGCATTGTGCAGTGGTTTTTATAAGGCAAATGGGGTTAAACAGTAGCATTGAGCATTGGGTTGTCTATTTTTACTGTTTTGCTTGGTTTGAATGATATTATAGGTGCTAAGGTAACGGTACATGCATATTATGGATGTCATGATATTATGATGTGATGATGATGTGTGGTTACCTATCTAAAGTTGTGATTACATGCATATTTGATATATTTGCATGATGAGTTGAGGTATGCTTGATCATGTGATGAGATGTTGTATATATGTGTATAAATATTTGATGGAACAATATGAATTCTCTAATAGTTGTAAAGCTAGAATGGTTATTTTACCTAGAGGGTTATGTCTAGTAAAGGTAAAAGGGTTTCTTTATGCCATAAGGCTTTCGCATGAGCTTAACAAGAGTGTTGTTACCCAAAACCTTTTTGAGTAGGTAGAGTTGTTGCTTGTAAGTCTATGGAAAGTAGGTGAAATGCCATTTCGAAGAGTCGTTGTTGCACAACAAAGGTAAAGTAGTGGGTTATGAGAGAATGTCATACCATTTGATATTACTTGGTGGTAATATGTTGATGATTTCATGTTGTGATTTGGGAACATGTGGTGTGTGTGTGTGTGTGTATATATATATATATATTGTTATGTGATGTGTTACATGGTTAGCTCACCCTTGCATGTTTGTGGTTGTGATTTTCACTTGCTATCATCGTATAACTTATAATATACAAGAGTAGATGTCGATGCAAATGCATAGTTGTAAGGAGCTTATGGTTAAGACTTGGGAGTTTTATTTAAAAGCATTTGGAAACTATTTGTGGAATATGATGTAATAGTTGACTACTTTGAAAGTTCATTTTCTTTTAGAAGGTTTTGTAATAAGTTTATTTAATGACTTATGTTGGAATGGTTATGTGTGGACTTTAATGATACTTTATTTTGGAGAATAGGAATCGAAGTTGCCTTTGTACTCATGGTTGCAACAAAATCCACCAATGTCGTTACTGGATCCTTTAAATTTTTTTATACATGTAACTATGTTTCATGTTGGTACACACAAAAACAAACATGACATTAGTTAGGATAATATATATATATATATATATATATATATA
>Ga0214543_1005111_pt1 | contig 24427 bp, 36 predicted proteins | sample CNSS2metaG_FD_160094 | JGI IMG/M metagenome (GOLD analysis project Ga0214543, IMG submission 160094) | Root nodule microbial communities from cowpea collected in UCLA plant growth center, Los Angeles, California, USA - CNSS2 | ecosystem: Host-associated > Plants > Roots > Nodule | place: USA... | reverse complement strand
ATTTTGAAAAAGCAATGGAATCAATCTATTTTCTTTTCTATTGTTTTTATTTCTTTTTATCTTTTAAATTTTATTTCTATCTTTGTTTATCTGAATCCCCTATATTTTTTATTTTGTTTGACTAACTGCTTTGTATAGTTTTATAAGAACTAATTTGTTAAAAATCAATTCTGTGTTCGTTGGGAGACGACTTTGGGTTACTTTACCCTTACTATTTTGTTGACTACTTTCTTAACAATATTGAAGTTGTTATAGATAAGTAGTATTAATTTGAACGCGTCAACGACAGCGTTATCAGGGTGGCTATTGAGGATGCGCATAGGCAACACATGGAGGCTCTTCGACAATTGGAAGAGAACATGACCACTGCCCCTTTTTATGGCCCCGAACCACGACCTCCATCCAAAGAATGGAGTTTAGAGGACTTTTTGAAGCATCATCTGGTCAAGTTCAACGGCAAGACCAGTCCTGATGTCGCAGACCAATGGCTGAAGGATATTCAGAGAATCTTCAATGCAAAGATGTGCTTTGTAGAGAACCGGCTGGCTTTTGCGATGTACATGCTCACCGGTGAGGCAGAGCATTGGTGAATCAGCATGAAATCCATCATGGAAGAAAGGGAGGAGTCAAATTAAAGACCCGTGAAATTTAATTAATTAAATAAATAATTAATTAATAAATGCGGGTAGTGGGAACCTTTATGACATTAAATTCTCAATTGTATAACGTAGAAAAGTACTAGCTCAAATGGTTGAGAGTACTTTGATTGTGTGAGAGGACTTGAGTTTGAGTCCTATGAATGCCATTATTGTGTTATTTATTTATTGTTGTTTTGGTTATATATGTGGCCATGTTTTGGAATGATATAATACTTGAATTATATTAGTTAGCAAGAAACATGAATTGGCATGATGGTTTGGCATTTACTTGGCATTAGCATGGTTAGGGGTTCAAGTCTTGGAAAAGTCAAATTAAACTTTATTTTTGCTTAATTTAGTTTTGGCTTGAATTTGAAAGGTTAAAGGAAACCCTAGCAGACATAGCATCAAAGGTAAGAAAGAGGGTTTTGTTGGCTGGCATTAGAGAGGGTATTGTGAGGAGCTAAAATTCAGAGAGAAAAGAGTGTTCTGGTGTGAAAGAGGAGCTGAATTGTGAGAGTAAGCCAAGGGGAGGCCGTTGTTGAACAAAGGAAAATCTCAAGTATCCATTTTAAGCACAAAAACAAGATTATGGGAGTTTATTCGCTAATTTTTATGTATAAGTATAAATTGTGTAATGAATGGTATTGATTGTATGATGACCCTTGTTCTGGTTGCGTTTTTTTTCAGTTTCTGGAAAATTTTCAGAAACCGCCTAGCGGGCTGTTCATAGCTGCCAGGCGGCACATGTGCTTTGGTCGTTTCTGGGTTCCTAAAGAGGAACCGCCTGGCTTTGAGTTTCCGACAGCCAGGCGACACATGCCAATTTCACTTAGTTTTCTGGGTTCTATTGAGCTGCCTGGCGGTGATGAATAACCGCCAGGTGACGCGAGCCATGTTGGCTCGATTTTGGTGATTCTGTGTGTTGTGACGCGATTATGATCGGGGGAAAACTAAGTGGTAGGGGTTAAGGGATGATATAACTTGTATTTCATTAATTATTAATGTAATTGTTGGTGGAATTCAATAGAACAGTGAAAATAAAGTCTTAGGGTTTTGATGTTTGAGGATTGGTAGAATTGTGCATGATAGTTGTCGATCATACTAAAACAAATTTCTGCTGGGATTAGTTAAAGTGATTATTGGTGTCACTAGTGTCACGTAATTGGAGGAAAACGATTGAGATAGAAATAAGAGAGCATATAAATGGTGTGGGAGATTCTTCACAGGTGCTGAAAGTCTGGGAAATTGCCCAGAAACTTATGCACCGCCTGGCGGCACGGGGCCTACGGCCAGGCGCCATCGTAGAGGTAGTGAGTTTGCGTGGCTGCAAGCTGTAGTGCTGGTTTTGGGAAATTTTGATGTCCAGTGAGGGAATGAAATGGAATTAGAAGATGTCAAATTGAGAATTGGAAATGTGTTAAGTGGGGGACAAAGTTGTGATAGGGAGACTATGGAACTTTAACATCTTAGAAAATGATGACTAAATCAGTATCAATAAGCGCGATTGGCCGTGAGTGTAAAGGAAAAGAAAGTGAGGCATAAGGATTATGATTGGGCGCCAAATTTACCCAGAAAGTAACTAGCCTGTCTAGGGGTTGTATAGTGTTAAATAAGCTTGAAAGGATAATTGAACAATGGCGAAACCAATTGGGGTAAGGTTTGGGACTGATATAAAACTACTTAGTGGAAAATGATAAATCTGAGGGCATGCGTAAATTAACTTAAGGATAGAATGAGAATTGGGAATCCGAGCGAATAGGGAGTGGCAATAATATAATAATTAAGAGGATTGGTTGTTTTTGGCATTGTGAAATGACTCAATGGAGGGTTAGCAGTTGCGTAAAAGTGCAGGAAAATCATAATAACGTCTGTTCTGGTATAGCGCCTGGCGGCGTAGTGCGAACCGCCAAGCGGGAGGTAAAATTCCAATGAGGCACTTAACGTGTGACGCCTAGCGGTCATGAGGGTTCTGCCAAGCGGTACCTGGTAGCAGTGGACGTTTTGAGGTGCTTGGCGCTTGGCGATACGCGTCCCCTGCCAGGCAGTGTGGGAGCTAACAGCGCCTGGCGGTATGTGTTCCCCGCCAAGCGATTTTGCTGCTGCAACCTTGGGTTGTTGATTCTGTAGTTGTGATCTACAAGGCTTTTGGTGATGCTTCAAAGGTGGGATTGTTGGTGTTCCTTGAGTTATGGCTCGGAACGTATCCCTTGAGTTGGGGCTCATGATAGGGGTTAAAGCACGGGGTATTCCTTGAGTTGTGGTTCGGAATGGCATCTCTTGAGTTATGGCTCGAGATGGTGGATGAACACGAGAACTCTTGAGTTATGGCTCAGGTTGGCGAGTGTTGCCGGTGTGAGTGTGCTGGTTGTGGCCAGTACGGATGAGTCCAAATAAATTGTCCTCCTCAATAGTTGATTGACAAGTTTGGTAGTCTTGGGACGTTGGCGAACTATGTTCGTATTTGGGAACTCCACCTGGCGTTAGGTTTATGATTCATAACATGGTTTCCCGCACGTGCTTTATCGGTTGTGGCCGATAGGTGTGGTAGCAAGTCATCTTGAAGTAATCACTAGAAGATGTAGAACATGAATAACCTGGTGGCGGCCAGTGTTATGAGATAAAAGGATGAGATTCATTGGGATAATTATGTTGCTTATATAAATGTGTTGTATATGTGTATACAATTTTTATATGTTTTATCTGTTAAGCTCACCCTATCTACTTGTGCTTGGCTATGATCATATACGCGGTATATGTGAGTAGATGATGTTGATACATGTGGTTCTGGTGGAGCTTAGCCATAGAGAGTGGATAGCTCGGGAGTTTTATGCTTTTATGTATTTTATGATTTTGATATCAGATGTAAACTCTTACGAGATGTGTTAGACTATTTTCATATTTTGATAAATGATAGATATTGGTTTTCATTAATAAATTTTTAATTTCCCGCGTTTTGGGAAATGAGGTATTATTAAATGCAACATGTTTATTTTATTTTCTTTATTTTATTAAAAATCTGTAATATCCTGGCGGGATGTTACATTTGGTATCAGAGCTTTGTTTTCAAAATGATTTTTGGGGTCTTTGGGGAGTGAGCTCATCGTGTTACGCTAGCATGACTAATTGTTTGTATTCTTGTACTAGTTTGGGATGTGAAATCCTAATTTGAGCTGTGTGTTATGAACAACTGAAATATGTGGCGCGCGCAAGCTATGGCCAACAAGAGAGAAGGAACACTACTAGAGCTAACGACAAAGCTCAGGCGATTCATCGCATGGTGGACGCGATGCAGCCTATAGTAGCGCCACCCAGGGCCATAGTTGCACCTACTAGGCCAGTATCTATGGAGGACTTTATGAAGCATAGGCCAACAAAATTCTCTGGCAAGGCCACTCCGGATGAGGCAAATGCTTGGCTGAGGGAGTGTGAGAAGATTTGCAGAGTGCTGGAGTGCACAAATGCCCATAAGCTATCATTTGTCACCTTTCTTCTAGTGGCAGACGCAGAGTACTGATAGTAGGGGATGCATCGGTTGATGCAAACCCATGATAAGGAGGTGACCTGGGCTGCCTTCAGGACGAGGTTCCTAGTGAAATATTTCCCAAACAGTGCAAGGCACGAGTGGGAGGTAGAGTTCCTGATGCTTCAATAGGGAACCATGACCGTGCAGGATTACATCGAGAGATTCGAGTACCTGGCACGATTTTACTCGCTAGAGGTCACGGAAGAGTGGAGGTGCAGGAAGTTCGAGGGTGGACTAAAACACGAGCTGCGTAGATTTTTAGTACCCCTCAGGATCAAGGAGTTTCCAATTTTGGTTGAGTAGGACAAAATAGTTGAGCAGCTAGAGACGGGACCCAGCAGGGTGGCTAGACTGCAGAAGACCGTTTATGACTCTAGATCACAGAAGAAACCATACAGCAGACCCCTGACTTCTTCTAGGAAGCTACAATGCTATAACTGTGGCGAGGAGCATCTCAGGATGGATTGCCCTAAACCCTCTGGCAGCTTAGGCGGGAGCAGTAACACTGGTAAGTGCTACGTTTGTGATCAGACTAGCCATTTTTCACGCTAGTGCCTTAACAAGAAACCAGCTGGAGCTGCACCAGCCAAGAAACTAGTGGGAGACCGGCTTAGAGCACCGGGCACGTCTTTGCCTTGACAAACACCGAGGCCACACAGTTAGGTAACTTGGTGTAACTTTCGCGTTTGTTGTTTAATCATGAGGTTATGGTACTGTTTTATTCAAGAGCCACCCATTTATTTGTGTCTAATGAATGCATGAAGAGGATAGGGCTTGTGATGCGAGAGTTGGGGTGCGAGCTAATAGTTGCGACACCAGCATCTGGCGAGGTATCCACCACTTCTGTGTGTGTGGGGTGCCGTATGGAGGTGGCAGACCGCAAGTTCAAGGTGAATCTCATCTACTTGCCAATGTAGGGTCTTGACGTAATTCTAGTGATGGACTGGTTGTGGGTCAATCATATTGTCATTGATTGTGGACGACGCAACGTGGTATTCCCCGAGACAGTTGGTTTGGAGTTGATCTCAACTCAGAGGGCGATAAATGAAGTGGAAGCTAGAGCTACCTATTTTATGATAGTGGCTCAGACAAAAAAGAAGAGCATTGCAGAACAAATTGTCTTGATTTCAGTAGTTGAGGAGTATGCTGATGTGTTTCCAGACGAGATACCAGAGTTACCACCGAGCAGGGATGTGGATTTCACTATTGATCTCATCCCTGAAGCTGGTCCAATATCTATGGCACTGTATCAGATGGCGCCAGCCGAGTTGGTAGAGTTGAAGAAGCAGATTGAAGACCTGCTTGAGAAGAAATTTATCAGACCGAGTGCGTCACCATGGGGAGCACCGGTATTGCTAGTGAAGAAAAAGGATGGCAGCTCCAGATTGTGTGTTGATTACCGCCAGTTGAATAAATTAACAATAAAGAATAAGTACCCACTGCCGAGGATTGATGATTTATTGGATCAATTGAGGGAAGCCGCAATGTTCTCTAAGATTGACTTGGGGTCTGGGTATCATCAGATCTTGGTCAAGCCAGAGGATGTGTAGAAGACGACTTTCAGGTCACGCTACGACCATTAAGAGTGTGGTGATGCCGTTTGGGGTGACGAATTCTCCTGCTATATTCATCGATTACATGAACAGGAAACTCTGACCATACCTGGATCATTTTGTCGTTGTGTTTATTGACGACATATTGATATATTCTGAGAGTCAGGAGGAACACGCAAAGCATCTGAGAGTGGTGCTGGGAATTCTTAGAGAGCATAAGCTATATGGGAATTATCAAAATGCGAGTTTTGGCTGGATGAGGTACGATTCTTGGGCCATGTGATCTCAACCCAAGGAATAGTCGTGGATCCGGCTAAGATCGAAACGGTGGTGAAGTGGGAGAGACCGCAGACAGTTATAGAGGTACGAAGCTTCTTGGGTCTGGCAGGTTATTATAGGAGGGTTGTGGAGAGTTTCTCTAAGATGGTGAGTCGACTAACATAGCTCACCAGAAAGGATCAGCCTTTCTCTTGGACGGATGAATGCGAGGCCTACTTTGAGGATATGAAAAGAAGACTGACTACCGCACCAGTTTTGGCTATTCCCGACCCGACCAAAATGTTTGAGTTGTACTGTGATGCCTCATATTAGGGGTTGGGTTGTGTGCTAATGTAGGAGAAATAACATGTGGCTTATGCATCGAGACAGTTGAAGGTGCATGAGAAAAATTACCCGACGCACGATTTGGAGTTTGCTGTAGTAGTATTTGCCCTCAAAACTTGGAGGCATTATTTGTGTGGAGCATAGTTCCAAGTATTCAGCGACAACAAAAGTTTAAAATACTTGTTTGATCAGAAGGAGCTAAATATGAGGCAGAGGCGCTGGATGGAATACCTGAAGGATTACGACTTTGAGTTGTTATACCATCCTGGTAAAGCTAATGTAGTAACAGACGCCCTGAGGAGGAAGAGAGTCCATGTGTCAACCATGATGATTAAGGAGTTGGAGCTGATAGAGAAGCTGCGAGACATGAATTTGGGACTGGATATGGGGGCATGTCATATACGGTGCAACATGTTGAGAATTACCAATGAGTTCCTAGATGAGGTTTGGGTGGAACAGGGCAATGATCAGGAGCTGCAGCAGATCATTGATGTGTTAAGTACAGATAAGTGAAAAGACTTCAGGATGGGTAAAGACGACATCCTGCGTTTTAGAGAGAGGGTGTGTGTACGCAGGAGTCGGGTATTAAGGAAGATGCTCTTGGATGAAGGGCATAAGAGTCGTCTTAGCATACATCTAGGTATGACTAAGATGTATAAAGATCTGAAAGCGACATTCTGGGTGGACGGGTATAAAGACAGATGTGGCAGATTATGTTGCTTCATGCTTGGTATGTCAAAAAGCGAAGATTGAGCATTAGAGGTCGGGTGGCATGTTAGATCCTATTGACATTCCTAAGTGGAAATGAGACAGCATTTCCATGGATTTTGTCACGCACTTATCGCGGTCTGTGAGAGGACATGACTCGATCTGGGTTATTATAGACAGACTAACTGACGAAGTGTGTGCATTTCTTGCCGATTAATCAAAAGATGTCTATGGACAAATTGGCATATTTGTATGTTAGAGAGATCGTCAGACTGCACGGGGTGCCATGAGTATTGTGTTAGACAGAGATCCAAGGTTCACATCGAGATTCTGGCAGTCACTACAGAACGCCTTGGGCACTCAATTGAGAATGAGCTCAGCCTATCATCCTTAGACAGATGGCCAGTCTGAGAGGACTATACAGTCGTTCGAGGATCTGCTGAGGACATGCGTTTTGGACCACTTGGGTACTTGGAGCGATATGATGCCGTTGGTGGAATTTACTTATAATAATATTCATCATTCCAGTATTGGAATGGTGCCATACAAGGCTTTATATGGTAGGAGATGTAGGACACCTTTGTGTTGGCAGCAGGATGGAGAGTCAGTGGTTCTTGGGCCAGAGTTCTTATAGCAGACTACTAAGAAGGTGAAGATAATACAGGATCGGATGCGTGCAACTCAGAGTCGGCAGAAATCCTACGCAGATAAGAGAAGGAGGCCGCTTGAGTTTGATGCAGGTGACCACATGTTTCTCAGAGTGACGCCTACAACAGACATTGGGAGAGGACTTAAGTCGAAGAAGTTGACTCCTCGATTCATCAGTCTATACCAGATCACGAGGAAGATTGGACCTGCAGCGTTTGAGATTGCCTTGCCACCACACTTGGCAAACGTACATAATGTCTTCCACATATCGCAGCTGATGAAGTACATAGCGGATCCCACTCATGTACTGGAGGAGGAGGATGTGCAGGTGCGGGTGGATCTGACGATCGGAGTTGGACCAATGAGAATCTTGGATTCTCAAGTCAAACAACTCAAAGGGAAGGAGATCAGAACGGTGAAGGTTCTCTAGGACGAGGCAACCCAGGAGATGACGTGGGAGATGGAGGACCTCATGAGGAAATCTTATCCTCACATTTGCCCTGGTAAGTTCTCTTTTTCGAAGACGAAAAATTTTAAGGTAGGGGGAATGTAAGACTAGTGGAATTTAATTAATTAATTAAATAAATAATTAATAAATGTGAGTAGTGGGAGCATTTATGGCATTAAATTCTCAATTGTATGACGTGGAAAAGTACTAGCTCAAATGGTTGAGAGTACTTTGATTGTGTGAAAGGACTTGGGTTTGAGTCTTATGAATACCATTATTGTGTTATTTATTTATTATTGTTTTGGTTATATATGTGACCATGTTTTGGAATGATATAATACTTGAATTATATTAGTTAGTAAGAAACATGAATTGGCATGATGGTTTGGCATTTACTTGGCATTAGCATGGTTAGGGGTTCAAGCTTGGAGAAGTTAAATTAAACTTTATTTTTGCTTAACCTTACAAGTCGGTTTTGTGGGGTTGAGTTAGGTTTAAAACCCACTTCTAACATGGTATCAAAGCCAGGTTAGAGCCTATCCTAGTGAACTTTCTTGGACATTTTGTTCCACCCGATATCGGGCCGCTAACGGACCACCCACTAATTTCTTGTCCTACGCATGAGATGAATATACCTCGGCGTGAGAGGGTGTGTTGGAAGTCCCACATCGACTAAAGATAAGGCCAATTCATAGTATATAAGTGAGGTGCAAACCTTACCTTACAAGCCAGTTTTGTGGGGTTGAGAATTGTGAGAGTAAGCCAAAGGGAGGCCATTGTTGAACAAAGGAAAATCTCAAGTATCCATTTTAAGCACGAAAACCAGGTTAGAGGAGTTTATGCGCTAATTTTTATGTATAAGTATAAATTGTGTAATGAATGGTATTGATTGTATGCATGACCCTTGTTCTGGTTGCAGCTTTTTTTAGTTTCTAAAAATTTTCCAGAAACCGCCTGGCGGGCTGTTCATAGCCGCCAGGCGGCACACGTGCTTTGGTCATTTCTGGGTTCCTGACGCTTTAGCAGGGAACCATGACCGTGCAGGCTTACATCGAGAGATTCGAGTACCTAGCACGATTCTACTCGCTAGAGGTCACGGAAGAGTGGAGGTGTAGGAAGTTCAAGGGTGGACTGAAACACGAGCTGTGCAGATTTTTAGTACCTCTCAGGATCAAGTAGTTTCCAGTTTTGGTTGAGCAGACCAAAATAGTTGAGCAGCTAGAGACGGGACCCAACAGGGTGGCTAGATAGCAGAAGATTGTTTCTGACTCCAGATCATAGAAGAATCCATACAGCACACGCTTGACTTCTTCTAGGAAGCTACAATGCTATAATTGTGGTGGGAGCGTCTCAAGAGGGACTGTCCTAAACGCTCTAGCAGCTCAGGCGGGAGCAGTAGCACTGGTAAGTGCTACGTTTATGATCAGACTGGCCATTTTGCATGCCAGTGCCCTAACAAGAAACCAGTTGGAGGTGCACCAGCCAAGAAACCAGTGGGAGATTAGTTGAGAGCACCGGGCGCGTCTTTGCCTTGACGATCACTGAGGCAACACAGTCAGGTAATCTGGTACAACTTTCGTGTTTGTTGTTTAATCATGAGGTTGTGGTACTATTTGAATCAGGAGCCACCCATTCATTCGTGTCTAATGAATGTGTGACGAGACTCAGACTCATGATGCGAGAGCTGAGGTGCAAGATGATAGTTGCGACACCAGCTTTTGGCGAGGTATCCACCACTTATGTGTGTGTGGGGTGCCCTATGGAGTTGGCAGGCCGCAGGTTCAAGGTGAATCTCATCTGTTTGCCGATGGATGGTCTTGACATAATTTTAGGGATGGACTGGTTGTAGGTCAATCATATTGTCATTGATTGCGGACGGCGCAACGTGGTATTCCCCGAGATAGTTGGTTTGGAGTTGATCTGAGCTCAGAGGGCGATAAATGAAGTGGAAGCTGGAGCTACCTGTTTTATGATAGTGGCTCAAACAGAAAAGAAGAGCACTGCAGAATAAATTAGCTTGATTCCAGTAGTTGAGGAGTATGCTGATGTGTTTCCAGACAAGATACCGGACTTACCACCGAGCAAGGATGTGGATTTCACTATTGATCTTATCCTTGGAGCCGTAGAGGCCACCACATGTGCAACATTTAGTGAATTCGACTGATTATATGTATCCAGATAATTGAGTCTTAGTGTCGTGCTTGTCGATCATTACATGCTTGGTTGATTTATGTACTCATGACTTTTAAATTGTATGTTCAATTGCATGATAAAAACCTTTGTACTTTAGCTTACCCTTTTTGTTTGCTAGTGTGTTCTATGTGTGGTTTTCTCCTTTTGCGATGACCATCAATTTATTAATGTGAGCAGATGTGGGAACTACTCGTGGCCATCAGGGTGATGGAAATTCCGTTGCATAGCTTATCTAGGGTCGGATCCCGCTCCTTCGAGTTGTTCTTTTAGGGTTGTGGCCCATGTATTACCTTGCTCTTTGAGCATTTATTTTGAATATTGTTGAACTTTTATTCTGTTTTGTTAATGGCATCATGGTATGCCTCAATTTTCTGTTCCAAGTATTTTGGATAAGTGTAAGGAGTGACATTTCCACTCCATGACAATGCCCTTTTATTATTATGTGTGATGTTTCATTTAATTATGTTATCTAAATGGGACGTTACATTTCTGGTATTAGAGCGATCGTTCCTTAGAGTTTGTGGACTTGTGTGCTTGCTTAGCTTTCGTCATGTCTTCTTAGTGTTATCAACTAAGTTTCTTGTCTAATCAAGTCTGACTAATGGTTTTCCTGTGTGCCCAATGATATGGCACCTCTACGTAGAAATCCTCAATCTCCTCATGGTGATGCACCAGATATCGCAAGAGCGATAGAGGCTATGATGGTAACCCTAACTCAACAAAGTACCAATATGATGCAACAACATGAGGCGTCGATGCAGCGCGAGGCAGCATCGTTGGAGCAACAACAATTGGTGATGCAGCAGATGGAGGGTGCAAGGGTGGCTGCTGAGGATGCACATAGGCAACACATGGATGCTCTCCAACAATTGGAAGAGAACATGACCATTGCCCCTTTTTATGGCCCCGAACCACGACCTAAAGAATGGAGTCTGGAGGACTTTTTGAAGCACCATCCAGTCAAGTTCAACGACAAGACCAGTTCTGATGTCGCAGACCAATGACTGTAGGATATGGAGAGAATCTTCGATGCAAAGATGTGCCCTGTAGAGAACCGACTGGCTTTTATGATGTACATGCTCACCAGTGAGACATAGCATTGGTGGATCAACATGGAATCCATCATGGAAGAAAAGGAGGAGCCATTCATGTGGGAAGCCCTTAGGGGGAAGTTTATCTCTGAGTATTTTCCAAACAACGTTAGATACACTAAGGAGGTGGAATTCCTCTAACTGACTCAAGGGAACAAGTCTGTGGCAGAGTATGCCGAGAAGTTCAAGCACCTTAGCCGCTTCTACAACATGCCACTTGATGAGGAGTGGCGATGCAGGAAATTTGAGAATGGTCTCAAAGGAGATATTCGTCTGATGGTAGCTCTACTATCCATCAAGGATTTTGCAACCTTGGTGGAAAAGGCTAAGGTTATAGAGAAGATGAAGGTTAAGGTAGAAGCTCAACAATCGCGACAATAGAGGATTGGTGGACCATCTATGTCCAAACCTAGGCATGAAGAGATAAGGAAACCATATACTAGGCCTCACCCTCAGTCTCAAGGGTCTAGGGGTTTCCCTTCCCAATAGAACAAAGTGTAGTGCTTCTGGTGTGGAGGACCACACTTGAGGAGTGTTTTCCCTCAAATGGTAGACTACAAGAGATGTAAGAATTGTGACAAGGAAGGCCACTTCGGCAAGGACCGCCCCATTCTTGCTAGGGTAGTGACATGTCCCCCAACTTAGACTCTTGTCCAAAACCAGCAGAGGAGAGGAGGCAACAGGCCTCAGACAGCAGACAAGGTATATGCCATGATGGGAGCAAAGGCAACATGCTTAATTAACCTTGTTATGGGTCGTTGCATGATTACTGGTGAATCTTTGCGTGTACTAATATGATTTTGAAGCGACACACTCTTTTGTGTCAGAAACTTGTGTGCAAAGATTAGGTATGCCGGTGTGTGAGCTGCAATGTGATCTTGTGGTATCTACTCCAGCGTCGAGTATGGTTAGGACATCGTCTTTGTGTACTAGATGTTCAGTGGAGGTAGTTGGGCGCATATATAAAGTGAATCTGATATGCCTACCTCTACAAGAGTTGGAGGTGATCTTGGGGATGAATTGGCTCTCTACCAATCGCATTCTTATAGATTGCCGAGAGAAAAAGTTGTTGTTCTCACAACTAGTGGAGCCTGAGTTGTTATTGTCTCAAGGGGTGATGAAGGAGATCCAAGGCGGCTCGTAATGCTTCATTATTTTCTCACATCTGGAGGTAGAGAAAGAGGAAGGGATGTTAGTTATACCGGTAGTAGATGAATTTGAGGATGTGTTCCCGAAGGAAGTACTAGGGTTGCCTTCTAGTAGAGAGGTGGAGTTCTTTATTGACCTGGTACCAACAACTGGTCCAGTGTTGATGGCTCCATATCGTATGGCTCCGACGGAACTGGTAGAGCTCAAGAGTCAGATAGAGGAGCTGTTGGGAAAACAATTTATACGGCCTGGTACATTGCCATGGGGAGCGCCATGGGGAGCACCAGTGTTGTTGGTGAAGACAAAAGATGGGAGTTCATGTCTGTGTGTAGACTACAGGCAGCTGAACAAGATGATCATCAAGAATAAGTATCCCCTCCCGAGAATAGACGACCTGATGGATCAGTTGCATGGTGCATCGATATTTTCCAAGAAAGATTTGCGGTTCAGATATCACCAGATCTTGGTGAAGGTAGAGGACATCTAGAAGACAGCCTTTAGATCCCGATATGGACACTATGAGTACGTGGTTATGCCTTTTGGTGTGACCAATGCTCCAATTGTGTTTATGGACTACATGAACAGGATCTTCAGGCCATTCTTAGATAAGTTTGTCGTAGTCTTCATAGATGTCATACTCATCTATTCCAAGACTCAGGAGGAACAAGTCGAGCATCTGAGGCTAGTGCTTGGTATTTTGAGAGAGAAATAGTTGTATGCTAAGTTGTCCAAGTGCGAGTTCTGGATGGGAGAAGTACAATTTTTGGGACATGTAATATCTGAACAGGGCATAGTAGTGGATCCAGCAAAAGTTGAGGCGGTGGTAAAATGGGAAATTCCCAAGTCGGCAACATAGATCAAAAGCTTCGTGGGTTTAGCTGGCTACTATAGGAGATTCATAGAAGGATTCTCCAAGATAGTGGCGCCTCTAACACAACTTACTCGGAATGACCAATCTTTTACTTGGACGGATAAGTGTGAGGAAAGCTTTCAAGAGCTTATGCGAAGGTTGACGAGTGTTCCAATACTTATGATCCCTAATGTTGGTAAACCCTTTGAGGTTTACTATGATACCTCTCATCTAGGGCATGGTTGTGTGTTAGATCAAGAGAAGAAGGTGGTGGCGTATGCTTCGAGGAAACTTAAGGTGCATGAGAAACTACCCCACCCATGACCTGGAGTTGGCAACTATAGTGTTTGCCTTGAAAATCTGGAGGCACTACTTCTATGCTGCCCAATTTTGTGTATTCAGTGATCATAAGAGCCTTAAGTATTTGTTTGATCAGAAGGAGCTGAACATGAGACAAAGGAGGTGGATGGAATTCTTGAAGGATTACAATTTTGAGCTTTTTTACCATCCAGGAAAGGCAAATGTTGCAGCAGATGCCTTGAGTAGGAAGATAGTGCATACTGCACACCTTATGATCAAGGAGGTGGAGCTACTAGAGAAATTCAGAGACATGAAGCTACAGGTTGAATTGGCATCAGAGTTCATTAGATGTAGTACTCTGACTATATCTAGTGACTTCTTGAACTTAGTTAAAGAAAGGTAATTGGTAGATGCTAGTCTGGAAGGAGTGATAGAACAACTTGGATCAGATGAAGCGAATGATTTTGTCTTGGGTGGTGATGGTGTACTGAGATTATAAGGTAGGGTGTGTGTACTCGATGATGTTGAGGTAAAGAGGTTGATCCTTGAGGAAGGACACACGAGTCGTCTTAGCTTGCATCCTGGCATGACTAAGATGTATCAGGATCTCAAGGAGACCTTCTGGTGACAGGGTATGAAGAAGGATGTAGCACAATTTGTATCCGCCTGTTTGACATGTCATAAGGCAAAGGTAGAGCATCAGAGACCCGGTGGAATTCTACAGCCCTTGGACATACCAGTGTGGAAATGGGATAACATAGCTATGGACTTTGTGACCCATTTGCCACGAACCTTTAGAGGTCATGATAGGATTTGGGTGGTGGTGGACCGATTGACTAGGAGTGCTCATTTCTTGGCGATGAACCTGAGGATGCCTATGGCCAAGTTAGCTCAGTTGTACATGAAGGAAATAATAAGATTGCATGGGGTGCCTTTGAGCATATATTCATATAGAGATCCACAGTTCACTTCACGGTTTTGGCAGACGTTACAGAGTGCTTTGGGTAGCAGGTTAACCATGAGTTCAACCTATCATCCCTAGACCGATGGTCAGTATGAGAGAACGATTCAGTCGCTTGAGGACTTATTGAGGACATGCGTGTTGGATCATTTAGGTGTGTGGGATAAGGTCTTACCTTTGATAGAGTTCACATACAACAACAATTTCCATGCAAGCATTGGCATAGCGCCATATGAAGCTCTTTATGACAAGAAGTGTATGACCCTCTATGTTGGTACCAAGATGGGGAAGCAGTATTGGTTGGGCCAAAGTTACTATAACAAACTACAGAGAAGGTGAAGATGGTGAGAGGTAGGATGCAAGTCTCTCAGAGTAGGAAAAAGGCTTATGCAAACCGTAGGAGAAGACCCTTGGAATTCGCGACAGGAGAACACATGTTCTTGAGGGTGACCCAAACCACTGGTGTGGGAAGGGCTCTCCGCTCGAGGAAGCTTTCTCCTAAGTTTCTTGGCCCGTACCAAATCTCGAGAAGGATTGGGCTTGTGGCTTATAAGATTGCTTTGCCTCCTCAGTTGACAAATCTCCATCCGGTATTTCACGTTTCAAAGTTAAGGAAGTATGCATTTGATCTGCCTCATGTGTTGGAAGCCAAGGATACACAGATCAGGGAGGATCTCACGATGGAAGTACCACTCGTTGCTTTGAAGGATAGTCAAGTTGAGGATAACTGAGGTCGAAAATTTTTGTTGTTGGGGAGAATGTAAGGCCCACTTTATTTTTTCTGCCCTCATTTTAAGGGCCTAAGGCTGGCCCATAGGGTGCCCAAAACCCCTAAGCCAACCTAACCCTCTCATTTCAGCTCACTTTGCAAAAATAGTACCTTTCTCACTCCTTCTTTTTCCCTCAACAGTGCTTTACTAGGGTTCTGAATCCCCTTTTGTCTTCAAGTTAGCTCAACCCATTTTTCTGCTCACGTAAGTTATTTTTCAGCTCATACTCTTTCTCCTCCAACTGGATTTTTCTTGTGGTTCCATTTAGGGTTCATCGTAGTAACCCGTCCTTGTTCTGATGTTAGTGCTTCCAGCTTGCGAAGTTGTTCTTGGAGTTGTGGTACCATTTTGCTTGCTTAAAACCCCTCACAATAGCTCTTGATAAGGTAAGGGAAGCTAGGGTTTTCATATTTTTCTTCATATCTGCTTGTTTAAGCTTTGTTTCGTGTTTGATATGCTTGGGTGTTGTTGTGGTTGCTTGGATTATGGACAAATGCGTTGTGGTTTGCAAATGCTTGATTGTTGCACGCGAGAACAATGGTGGGTACTGGTTTTCTCGCCCAAGCGAGCGTGCCTCACCTAAGGGAGATTAACAACAACTCGCCCAGGTTTTCTGCTCGAGCTGTCGCTCAGGCGACGAGCCTTCATTTTGAGCGAGGAGTAATCTCGCTCAGGCGAAGAGGTCTCACCTAAGCGAGAAATCACAAAAGCCATTGTTCCCCTGCTCGAGCTCTCGCCTAGGTGAGAAGGGCTTGCCTGAGCAAGGTCTTCTAGCCTGAGCAAGATTGGGGCATGTTTGTGCTCTAGTTCTGTTTGGTTCTCTTATATGGTTGCTTGCTTGCCTAATAGAGTGTTTTACCACAAAAGCCTGATGCATGATGCCATGTATATTGCATGAGATTTAAATGAGGATGAGATGTTGCCATGTTGAATATGAAATGGAAAGTATGAATTGGTTGGTTGGTTGTTTGAATAATTACATGAGACTTGGTATGCATGATAACTTTCTATTTGGTTGGTGAAACATGATTTTGGTATGGTTTAGGACGTAATTCCATGAATCTCTAGGTGAGATCTCATGGTGGTGCCTCATGGTCAGGACATAATTCCACGAAGGTTTTGTGGTGGTGCCTCATGGTTAGGACGTAATTCCATGACCCTTGTTAGTGGGAGCTCGTTGTGGTGCCTCATGGTTAGGACGTAATTCCACGGAGGTTTTGTGGTGGTGCCTCATTATATAATTTAGTAAGGATTCAAGTAAGGATTGCATCCTGACACTCTAAAGAGTCAGTTTGTCTCACGTAGAGCGTACTGACTCAAGTGGTGAGAGTAGTAGGAGGTCCTAGTCTTTGGCAGGATAATGGCCTTAGATGTTTGAAGGCTAACCTTGTGTGTGGTAGGGTAAAACCCATTGGCAATGGCTCTACAAAGCAGTAGAGGCCACAACAAATGCAAGCATCAAGTGAATCTGACTGATTATATGTATCTGGATAATTGAGTCTTAGTGTCTTGCTTGTCGGTCATTACATGCTTGGTTGATTTATTTACTCATGACTTTTAAATTGTATGTTCAATTGCATGATAAGAACCTTTTATACTTTAGCTTACCCTTTTTGTTTGCTTGTTTGTTCTATGTGTGGTTTTCTCCTTTTGCGATGATCATCAATTTATTGATGTGAGCAGATGTGGGAACTACTCGTGGTCATCAAGGTGATGGAAATTCCGTTGCATAGCTTATCTTGGGTCGGATCCCGCTCCTTCAAGTTTTTCTTTTAGGGTTGTGGCCCATGTATTACCTTGCTCTTTGAGCATTTATTTTGAATACCGTTGAACTCTTATTATGTTTTGTTAATGGAATCGTGGTGTGCCTCAGTTTTCTGTTCCAAGTATTTTGGATAAGTGTAAGGAGTGACATTTCCACTCCATGACAATGCCCTTTTATTATTATATGTGATCTTTCATTTAATTATGTTATTATTTAAATGGGACGTTACAGCAAGGGGTGAGAATCCAGGTTAGGGGAGCTGCTCTGTTTGTTTATGTTAGTTGGTATGATTTTCGTGGTATGTTGTATGATTGGGATGCCTATTCTTCTTTAATTTGCCACTTTGGGTTTCTAGAAATTTTCCAGGAACCGTCTAGCAACTTTGAAGGTCCGTTAGGCGGTGCATGAATCATGTGTTGTTTTTCTAGGTTGGTGATGAACAGCCTAACGACAGGGTCGAAATCGCTAGGCGAAGCGAACTGGACTTTACCAGTTCTACAATTGTGGTTGATTTTTTTGACATGTTTTGGTTGTTTGAGAAGTCATGTAAGCTCTTTGTACGTATGCTTTATAAATTACATGAATAGATCATGTATTTGGATGCTTTGGAGGTGTAGAATAGCTATCTTTTCATGAAAAATGATGTTTTTGGATTTTTCGCACAATAGGGACCATCGGGCGGTGGTTTCCTACTGCTAGGCGCCAGGTTTCTAATCTTGTTTCATTGGGCAGCAAGATCTAGTCATTGTGTGACTACGTTTTTTCTGGTTTGCATAGTTTTCGTAAAACTACGTTTCCTGGTTTTTAACCGTCCGATTTAGGTGAAATTTTGACAGGTGATCCATACATGTTGTTCTGTACTTTGAATAGTGGAGATTTGAATTGGATGTCTGTAGCTGGAGATATACGTCACTCATGATTGGTTGTTTGAATTCCCTAAGAGTATGATTAGTAATGGATGCTTAAGGGTGCTTAAGTACTAGTATGACCTTGATTGGTGAATGTGTGTGTGTGTGATTGATGAGTATATTTTTTCTAGCGCTTGCTGATCCATGTTGAATATATAAATCTATATATGTTAGCTCAAAGGTATGATGTTATAAGTGTGTTAAAAAGGCCACAATTGATGATATCACTATGACCGAGTGTTGCATGATCATGATGGGTTTTGGGAAATATAGGAACATGATAATCATACTTTAAATGTATTGAAATTGCGGGGGCATGTGAAATAAGTATATAGCTTTGATTGTGTCTTATGTGGTGTGTGTGAATTGTATGCATGCAAAGGGTTGGGAAAATGAGAAGGGGAAAATAATGTGTGTTGGATTGGACTGTGATGTTTTTAAGGGGCATGAGTGTGTCTACTACTTAAATTGGTTCCATGAATATGAATGATGGTTGGTGAAATACATGTTTAATTTGGGATATTTATGTACGAGCATGTTAAAGCTATCTAAGTTAAGATTGTGCAATTAAGTCATGTGAATATATTCTTGATTGTGGACATGTATAATTGTAAGAGTAGGATTGAATGTAACCTGTTTTGGGGTGCTAAACCAGCAACAGGTCGTTACTAGTATAGTGCCTGGCAACACAATGGTGGTCGCCAGTCAATAGGAGTACCAGGGATGTCCTTGGAGCACGTGGCGCCTGGAGGTGAGGAGTGAACCATCAGGCAATAGCCACTAAGATAATGACTTTGTTTTTGTTTGGCGCTTGGCAGCGAGAGGGTTTCACTAGGCAGTGTGCGTTGGCTTGTCGCCTGACGGCGCTTAGGTAGCGTTAAGCGATAGCATAGAGAGCAATGGGTTCTGTTGGCTTGTGTTTTATGTGTTTTTGATGTTGGGCTTGAACCAAGTGATGCTTGATTGTGTCATGAGCAGGTAGGTTCATGGTTGGTGGTGAACACATGATAATATGAGCGAGGAGGTTCATATTATGATACTCTCGTGTGAGGATACGATCAGGGAGGTTCTAATGTTCTATGCTCACACTTGAAGGCTGTTGCGAGCGAGGAGGTTCATAACTGTTGGATCATGTGTGTTGGACTACAAACGGGAAGGTCCATAGAGTTGGACTATGAGCGGGGAGGTTCGTAGAGGCAAAACCACGAGCGGGCAGGTTTATGGAAGCATGTATATCTTGGGTCCATGTTCAAGTATTGGTATGGTGTGCTTGGAATAGTAGTTTCAAGTGCATAATGATACTTAGAGTTTTACATGACTTATGGCTTGTTTCTTTGGATGTGCATGGTCTACGAGGCTTTGGGTGATACCTTAAGGATGGACTTTGTTGTGGCATTCCTTAAGTTGGGGCTCAGAATGGTATCCCTTGAATTGTGGCTCGGGATAGAGTGTAAACATGTGACATTCCTTGAGTTGTGACTTGGAATGACATCCCTTGAGTTGTGGCTCGAGATGGTGGATGGACACAAGCATTCCTTGAGTTATGGCTCGAATTGGCGAGTGTTATCGATGTGAGTGTGCGAGTTGTGGCTCATATGGATGGGTCTAGGAAGATTTTCCTCTTCGGCGTTAGTTGGCGAGTTTGGTAATATTGCGACAAATACAAACTATGATTCATATTAGGATCTCCACCTGGCGTTATGGAGTGTGGTCCGTAGCAGTTTTCCCACACGTGTTCTACAAGTTGTGGCTTGTAGGTAGAGGCAACAAAGGGTATCTTGAGGTTATCATATAAATATGTAGAACATGAATAACATGGTGGTGGAATCAAAGGATAGTGTTCCTTTAATGAGTGTATGCATATATACTTGAATTGTATATATAATTTGATACTGTTAGCTCACCCTATTTGCTTGTGTTTGACGATGATCGTGTAATGCGTTACACGGGAGCAAAAGATGTTGCAGGTGGTGCTGATGAGGCATAGAGCTGGAACGGGGATGCTTGGGGATTTGATTTCATTGTTTACTTTGATTACTTTGTAACCCGAATTTTGATTTTTCAGCTTTGGAAATGTAAACACTTATAGTTTAAATTATATTTATTATGAATGACGACTAAGAAGGAATTTAATTTCCCACATTTTGGGAAAGACATTTAATTAAATGTGACTTTATTATTTCTTTTATTTTATATTATTTAAAATTAGTAATATCCGACCAGGATGTTACACGGTGCATTAGGTTCTAGGTAGGGGTGGGCAAAAAATTTAATTTTCTTGATCCAATCCACTTTTGCTCCAATCCACTCAATTTATAATCCATTTTATTAAAAATCTAATCCATTTAAAATCCAAATTTTCCTGCACCTACGAGAAACCCTAAAACCCTCACAAATTTTACACAATCATTCAATGTACATATACAACCATTCAATCACGTTTCTAGTATTCGTGCATATTCAATGATCACATATGAACATAAAATCATTACAATCTTGTATAATCGATTACATTTCCAATTCATTCTCAGACCCTAATTGAACCATCAAGTTTTTTCATGAAATGATTCATCCAATACATCATTACATAGTAGCAATTCACCAATTTATGTCATCAATCACTCAACAAAATGCAAGAAAACATATTCAAAAGATCAAAATCACCACAACACTCAACAAAAGGCAAGAAAACATATTCAAAAGATCAAACTTTCAACCACCCAATTACCAAGCATATGCACAACCAACAAACCATTACATGTTTCATGCAAGACTCGAACTCAAGTCCTCTCAACACCACTCAACATGCTCAACCAATTAAGCTATCATTACTCCTTGCTATGATTTGACCATTAGGCATGGTAGGGACATAAGCCCCCCAATCAAGGTCTAAGGGGAATGACTGTTCGTCCCTTATGGAGGGCTTAGAGGACCAATGTTTCATCTTAGAACCTCATTTTCGGCCCCATGGTGGGCGTCAATGTTCTAATCCTAAGTTCAACGAGTAACATCAAGACATTGTTAGGGCCAATCACCCTTCATTTAAGGTATTGTTCGTTTTAGAGTATGTGCTCTATCACTATTTTGTCCTTAAAAAGCGTTTCAGAGGGTGGAAGGATAAATAAATATTTAAAATGCCTTTGACCTCGATTCCTAAATGATGTGGGACTATTGAACGTGGTAGGAACATACATATTTACGTCGATCATTGTAAGTGTCTAATATAAATTTACATTGGATGATACACTTTGATGTAAATTTATGTACCCCAATACAACATTTGGCCTAAAACATATGTTAAAAACCCAAAAAATAATAGATGTAAAATGTCTTTTTTATATTAATGCAATTTCAATTTTAGGATTGTTCTTTGTCTTTGTTAATATGGCTGATTTCTTAAAGAATTATGTAACAATGAATACTAAAATGATAAGTTATCACATATCATTGATAACGAAAGCAAAAATAATTTATACCAACATATTTACTTTATTTATTTATATTATAATATATATATATATATATATATATATATATATATATATATATATATATATATTTTTATTTGTATTTTTTTTTACGTCATGTTTAGTTTAAGAGACAGATTTGTACAAACATATGCAAGGCTAGGAAATGAAAAGAAAACACAAAAAACGATGAAAAAAGGTAATTAAAAATGAAAAATGAGACAGAATTTTCTTTGTTAACTTTCTTCGCAAAATAATAAAGATGTGCAAAGAAACTTACTGAACTATAATACAATATTAATGAAAATCTACAACTACCATATTTCTCCTTTGTTCACAATTAAATAAATTTAATTCACATAATATCAATAAATATAACTAATAAAATAGTATAATATAATAAAATAACAAAATAATTATTATTATTTATATAATAACAATTTAATTAAAATAATAATAATAATAATTAATTATACTTTTGTTATTGTTGTTACGTAATATATGCAAAACAAATCAAAAGAATCTATTCATTTAATATATATATATATATATATATATATATATATATATATATATATATATATATATATATATATATATATATATATATAAAAGAATGATTCTGTTTTATTATAAATATATAATAATGATATATTAATTTTATGTATATTATAATAATTATTATAATTTGTTTAAAAAAATTTACATACAACATATTACAAAACCAAAATTATTTTAATTTATGTTTCTCACTAATCCTAATCCTAATAATATTATTATTAAAAAAATACAAATTATATTCATATATAATTGTTATTATATATACTAGCGAAAACACATGCATGATACGCATGCGTTTGATTTTTTAATTTTTATAGAAATTTAAGTTAAGATCAATAAAAAATATGTAATTAATTTTTAAAATATTTATTAAATGTAAAATTTGAAAAATAAAATATGTACACAATAAAAGTTTTTAAAATAACGGTTTAAGAAAAAAATTATTTTTAGAATAGCGGTAAAAATAAATTATTTATAAAATAATTAATTTTTAAAATAAATAAGGATAAAATTGAAATAACAAAATGTGGGTACAAAATAAATATCTCTTTACTTGTTAGGTTCACCCCCTCCTCTTTTTTTTTTTTTGTTTTCTCTTTTAAAAAACTTATCTAGGTGAAGGCGTGAAGCCTAAAATTTTATCAATTTCAAAATTTGCAAGTCTATATACACAATTATTTGGTTCACAAAAAAGTGTAAGCAACTTTAAGTTTCATAATATTACAATTCTTCATGTATATACATCAGTTCAAGATATCTCAGTAGTCAAAATAACACTCATAAATTCAACGTGTAAAGAATTTTGAATTTTCATATAAAAAGCGAAAATAATTGATAAAAGTATATTGAAAAAGAGGTCATTTATATATTATAATTTGAAGAGACTTTTGCAAAATAGGAAACACATGAAAGGATTATGTACAAACAAGGAAATGGTAATTTGTCAAAGAATTGAGAAGATTGGTTGTTCAATTTTAATTAAGTAAGATGTCACAAAGAATGCAATGAAGTTGAAATTGTTTATTGCGCATATTTTTCCACACTAAACAAAAAGTGTAAGACCCATTTATTTTCTGCCTTTTATTGTAAGGGCTGCCCCAATCTTGTTGGGCCTAAGGGTTGGCCCAAAGGGGAAGATCAGACCTAATCTACCCTAAACCTAAACTTTGTGCACACTTTCAAAAAACAGAACCCTCACACCCTTAGAGCGGCTATCGCTTTCCTTTGCTAGGGTTTTAGATCCCGTTCGTTCCCAAGTGCAAATAGCTCTCTTCTGTCCATGTAAGTTGATCTCAGCCATGCTCTTCTTCCTTCAAAGTACTCTTCGTAAGTCCAGCTAGGGTTCGTACTGATAAACCCGTTTAACTCTGTCCGCTTCACTTTTACAGTGTTGTAATCTCTTTCTAGAGTCGTGGTGTTCCGCTGTTCGGTGTCGTGATCTTATTCTAGCTCATTCCAGGTAAGGGAAGCTAGGGATCTTTGTTAAAGTATGTTTCTTGCACTTTTTGCCACTATTTTTATGATTCGTACGATTGTGGTGCCATTGTGAAATATTGAATGGATGTATACTACTGTTTGGAGTGTGTTTGGATGGCTGTGCAGGATGAACAGTGGCGAAACTCGACGTTCTCGCCCAAGCGACCCGGTCTTGCCTAGGCGAGACTTGTAGAAAACAGGCCCAAAATCGCGCTCAAGCTCTCGCTCAAGCGAAGAGCTTTCGTTTGAGCGAGACACCATCTCGCTTAGGCGAGAGAGGCTCGCCTAAGTGAGGAAGCGTGGGGCTTTGAGGTATGTTGTTGTAGGCGTAGCTCAGGCGAGGAAGCTCTTTTTGGGCGAGGGATATTCTCGCCCAAGCGAGAATCCGCGAGTCTCGCAGGGTTTCCCTGATGACAGTCTCGCCTAAGCGAGACCTTGTGGCTTGGGCGAGACTGGCACGGGACTTCTCTATCTAACCGTTCCTTTCATGTTTTTGGGCCCTTAATTGCATGTTTGGCTTGGTATGCTTTACCGTGAGTATGAACTATATGAATTGATTGACCTTGTATGAATAAGATGGAATTATTATTCATGAGTTTTAACATGAGGTGAGCATGATGTTTGTATGGGGTGATTCATGGAAATTAAAATGATGGGTTTGGTATGGATTTGACATGAGACATGAGTGAAGGTGGATTAATGAATGTGGCATGGTGTCGGTAGGAAATACACTTCTACATTCGTGATTTGTGAAGGATGAGTGGAATGGATTCAATATGGAATACAAGTGAGGATGGATTGTAAAGGTTGAC
>Ga0214543_1005108_pt1 | contig 24435 bp, 13 predicted proteins | sample CNSS2metaG_FD_160094 | JGI IMG/M metagenome (GOLD analysis project Ga0214543, IMG submission 160094) | Root nodule microbial communities from cowpea collected in UCLA plant growth center, Los Angeles, California, USA - CNSS2 | ecosystem: Host-associated > Plants > Roots > Nodule | place: USA... | reverse complement strand
TGAATTAATGTGAGACATGATCTTGTTGGATTGTTCTTGATGATTGTCTTTGTACTTTGCCAGGATGATGCACCAAGGCCTGGTCAGCCTGGTCAAGCACCTCGTCCTCCCGTTGCAGGAGCTCCTGTCCGAACCTAAGAGCAACCTAAGAAAAAAAGTCTTGATGTTTTTGCTGAATTAAATTATAAGAAAAATTGCTGTGACTTAATTTGAAAATCAGTTTTGTGGAGGGATATTTTGTTCTAATTATTTACTTTAGTCGTTGGATATTATTTTTCTGGTTATAACTTCGCCGCTTTTATGATAGTGGAACCTGATATCTGTTTTTATATTGCTTTAAGGATGGTAGGAAGAATTTGAGAGTGATGTAGGTATTTGCTTTAAAGGATTTAAACTGATATGGATTTGGAATAATGAATTTGAGGAAGACGTCAATATTCCTATCCCTCATTAATTTACTAAATTGTGTATATCTCTTTAACCTTCCGTGATATAAAATAATTGTTAAAAAACCCAATGCAACTTTCATTATAATTTAATATCAACTACATGATTCATCTTCGATTAATTATAAGAAAAACATTTAATCCAAAATGATGTACACTTCTTTAATATTAATTTCGCTTATATATATATAATTTTTATTTATATTTCAAAAATTTAATATTCAAAATAACAATTTACAAAAGACATTTTCTTTTTTCGTTTTTTTGTAAGTGTGTCAAAGCATTTTACTGATTAATTATGTCATTTATTATCGGAAAAATTACCAGCAGACCTGTGCATGGTTTTTTTTTTTTTGTTTTATATTTTTTAATATTTAAAACAGATTTTATTGTTAGTATATATAAATTAGTGATTTGAATAATTATTATTGTTATTGATTTAATTGTATAATGATTAATTTTATTATTATATATATTATTAATTTATTTAACTATAACAATTTGTAATAATAATATGTCGTTAAAGTAAAATGTAGATATATTATGTAATATGGTACTATATACAATGTAATGTGAAATTGATGTTAAAATTTTTAAATAGAAATACATGTAGAGACAAATGTATATTACATTAGATGTATACATGAAATTGTGTTAACATTCTTAAATAGAAACACATGTAGATATAAACACATGTATATTATAATAAAATGAAATACATATGCACGGGTCGTTGATAAATTAAAATGTAATATGGTCCTGTAGAAAACAAATATAACATAAAATGCATATGCATGAGTTGTTAAAGTAAAATTTAGGCATAATGTATAATATGGTCCTCTATAAAATAAATACATGGTGAAATTGATAATAAAATTCTAAAATAGAAACACATGTACATATAAATACTTGAATTTTATATCAAAATGAAATACGTATGCACGGATCACTACTAAAGTCAAATGTTGTCATAGTATGTAATATGGTCCCATACAAAAAAAAATATAACATGAATTTGATGTTAACATCTTTAAATAAAAAAAAAATGTAGATAAAAACAAATGTATATTACATTAGAATGAAATGCATATGCACGTGTTGTTGTTAAAATAAAATTTAGGCATGATATTGGTCCTGTATAAAATAAATACAATGTGAAATTGATAATAAAGGTTTTAAATAGAATTATATTAAAATAAGATGTGTATGCACCGTAAGCTGCTAAAGTAAAATGTAGACATATTATATAATATGATCCCATACGAAAATAAAATATAATAAATCTTTCCAATCTTCAATAAATACAAATTCAACCTCCACTGAGTACTAAAAATAATAGTATTAATAAATAAAGAAATAAATTAAAATAAAATAGAACAATTCATTATATTTATAATAACAAATAATAATAATAAAAACAACATTAATAATTGAAGAGAAATATTAAAATGAAATAAAATTATAATATAATAATGTAATGATGAGTATATTGCAAACTAAGGAAGATAATGTAAATATAATTAAAAATATTGACAAAATATAATTCTACAAATAATTTTTTGGACATCATTAAAGAAATTTTAAATATTTAAATAAGTCAACAAATAAATTTTTTAATCCTTTAAATATTTCCAATCCCATTTTAAAATAAATTAATTATTACTTCGGAAATGTTAAATTGATACAAATTTAAAATAGAAATAAAGCTTTATCATTTTAGCAATATGAACAACAACAAAATCATAAAAGTAGTAGTGGAATGGACCCATATTTTTGCAATCAATCCAATTCGAAATAAAAGTGTAAGATAACTTATTACCATATAACACTATGGATATGTTAATCGTGTATATCCTAATTTTACTTGTTACCATATAATACTTCCTTGAACCACAAATTTTGGCAAAATCTTGGAAAGATAGCTTATTCATACAGTAAAATGCTTATTATACAAATAACATTGTAAAATAATATTAAAATTGGCATTGTAAGTAAAATGTAAAAAACATATTCAATACACATTTGATTCAAAATAATAATAACAAAATAGTAAATATTGTTATTTTAAATGCGTAAATTATTTTTGTAATATTATGATTGATATATTGTAAATGTATTCAATATATATGAAATTCAATAAAGCTAAGAAATCTATTATTAAGTTATGAGAATAATAATTTAATTTGTGTACTTATTGATTTCGTTATATTATGTAGAAGGATAAATATATTATTTAAATAATCATTTTGGTTATTGATAATAATAAATTTATATTAGCTAAATTATTCAATATAATTAGTAACAATAATGTGATTAAGTAACTAATATTTAAATATGACATTATAATATTATTACTAAAAATTATCATATTACATGAAATATTTCTTACAAATTTTTTAAAAATTTTGCAAGAAAATACTTTTTTCTACCATTTTTTCTAAGAATTTTAATTGACAGGTAATTCCTTCATGGGTAATAATTTCTTACAAAATTATAAAATTTACAAGTATTTCCTACAAAATTTATTGCAAAAAGTGTTTTATACAAAATATTTTGCAAAAAAATTGGTAGAAATTTCTTGTAATTTTTTTTTCAAAACAAAATTTGTAAGTATTTCTTACGGAAAGATTTTCAAAACAAAATTGTTAGAAAATATGAGTTTTTCTGGTAGTGTATGTTTTTGTTATAGTACTTGTTAGTTATTTGTTATATTTAAATATATATGTGTTAATTGAAAATAATCAGTTTATGTTAGGAAAAATATATTTTCTATAATTAACATGAAATAATATATTTTTGTTAGTTATTTTTATATTTAAATATAAATTTGTTTTAATTTAAAATAATCAATTTATATTAGGAAAAATATATTTCGTATAATTAACATGAAATGATATATTATTGTTAGTTATTTTGTATTGTATAATTGATAATTAATTTTTAATGTTTGACAACACTTAACTATTAATTATTCTAATTAATTATTAATATAATTCATATTTCACACAGCTTAAATACGCTTAATGAAGTAAATTTATTTTACAGTGGTCAAATCATTACTACATTTTTAGAATCAATAAGAATGGTTTGATTTTGGCGGCAAACAATATTTATTAGGTGTCTTTTTAATACCTATGTAGTTTGATTTCGTGGAGACACTTTTAGATTTTGTGAATCAATTTCCTAATACTATACTCAATATGTCTATTAACTTGGTTCAATATGTCTATTAATTTGGTTCACTGGTAGTCTAATATTTTGTGTTAATTTGTTTACTATAGGTAGGTTATTTCATTGAAGTAGTTTTTTTTTTTTCGTTCAATTATAAAGTATTGTGAAATTAATTGAAATTAATTATAAATAGTTATTCTCATGATAAAGTATGGTCAAATCAATTATAAATCTTTCTATTCAAATTTGACGTTATTTATTATGAAGTGTGACTATGATTAACTATAATAAACTTATTTTACTTTCAATGCTTAAATTATATTTCTGTGATATTATGATCGATTTAATAGTTATAAAAATAATAATTTACCTTATATAAGATTAACTATTATAGAAAAATTCCATTAATAAAACAAATGTATTATACAGTTATTAAAATGATTATTAGGTATAATTATAAAATGTATAATATTACTTATTATAGAGATATCAATTAATTAAAGAATTTAAAAAGAACATTTTTAATTATTATTTAAATTAAATAGTCATTTATCTTCTATAATATTACTTATTATAGAAAGGTCAATTAATAAGAGAGATGTACTTTACATTTAATAGCACATTTATTATAAATAATAATAAAATGAATAATTATATACAATATTTAAATGAATTGTATGTTTTTTTGTTATCGTTGTAGTTAATCGAATGTATCTAGTGCAATATGATCCCGTAGGCAACATATGATAAGTTGTTTTTTTTTTTTTGAAATTCTATTGCGATTCCATTATAAACAATAATAATAGACCCTTTGTTTTACTTTGTTGTATTAAATTTATTGTATTTATTTGTAGTTATATAAGATACTGGTTTTAGTTTTTTTCAACTGAATTTATTTCTTTTAATTTGTAATAAGAAAATTGATATAAAAATAATAACAATAATAATAATAACAATAACTTATATAATATGAAAGTTTTAAAGATATAGAAGATTTTGAACATAAATATTTACAATAACAAAAATCGAAATTCACAAACTCAATATTTTACAACGAAATATAACAAACACTTAAGTGTAGAACAAAAACATAGCTATGTAACGAACTCCCCTCCACAGTAACATTACAAATACAACAACAAATCCAACAACCATAGTGTTTAAACATAACATCCATTACCTGCAATAATCTCAACCCAAAAACTAAGAATGGCAAAAATGTATAGGTATATTTGAAGATGAAGAAACAAAAAAGATAAGTTCTTTGAAAAAAATAATAACCTTGAGGATCGTGAGGATTGTGGTTAACCAAATAACCATCTGATGCACCCAAGCTCTAATATAAGAGATAGAAGGTAAAGACAAAATCAATATTTGACAAATTATGGAATGACCAAAAACCAAAAAACACAAAATTACCATGAACCCAAAGTAGAAGAAGACCACGAAGAAAAAGAAAGAAAACTCAATGTAGATTCATCGCAAAAGAAGTAAAAAAAACACTTAATGAGCACTAACCTTAAGGTCGAAGGGTTTTCTTCCGATAATGTAGATTTGTCGTTTTATCGAGGAAGAAGAAATAGAAGAAGAATGAAAATATATTTTTTGGGAGAAGAAGAAGAAAATCAATTGTCTGTCAATTAATACGTCAATCAATATTTTAATCAAGCATTAAATATGGAATCATTTAAAGATTTGATCAGCCATTAGAGGAAGAAGCGGGAAAACTTAAATGCACACTTACAAGCATATTTTTTCAACATGGGAGCATGAAACAACAAAGAAAAACATAAAGACAATGACATATATGGATGGATTCCTGCACCCAAAAACCACTTCTTCAAACCATGTTCATCAAATAAATTTTCTTTCTATCAACAACAGTGTTCATCAAATACTACAAGCATATAAAAAACATGTTTAGTTTAAGATTCATTAGAACAAACAAAACTAACCTCGCAATTAGTTTCTCCCATTTGTCGAATCCAACATTCTTCAAGTTGGAAACAGTCACACATCCTTCAGACCCAGTGGTGGTCTTTATGTGATGAACACAACTTTGATCCCAAGAGCCAACAGTTTGTTGTAGAGTTTAAGAGTCTCAAGCACTACAAATGCCTGACCATAAGAAACCCAAATCTTGCAAAGGACTTTAAATCCTTATCCTCAAGCCTTATCTCTCCAAACCTGAAAAAAATCAAAACTGAAAAATGTTAAATCCAACCACTAACAATCAATATAAAAGTTCATAAAAAAGAAGAAGAAAGAAAAGCATTTGAAGCATAAAAAGAAAAGAAAAGAAAAACTACAAATTGAATCTTTTTTAATCTGCTTTTACAAAGGGCCTTAGATCCTTATCATTGAGTCTTGTTTTGTTCAATGTCAAAGCACTTCAATCTAAAAAAACCAAACCTTTCATGAAGAACAATAAACACCAAGTAAAAAAAATTAACAAAGTACAAATAAAAAGAAAGAAAAAGAAGAAGAAGAACAACAACAACAAAAAGTAACCTTGACGAAGCAAAGGTTATGTTTTGATTGAAGAACAATAAATATGAAGTTAAAAAAATGTAACTTCGTATGAAGAAGGAGAATAAAACAAATTGACGAAGCAAATGGTTCAAAACAGATGTTATCTGTTGACAGCTAACGTCAATCACTAATTACTTCAAGCAGTAAAACCCAATAACATCAAAAAGAACAAAATATGTTCAACAGTTTCTAAAAACAAAAATATCAACCTTTTCTTCGACACAAAAAACATTGGAAAAATTATATCTTTGACCTTTACAATAAAAAAGAAGCAAACATAAATTAACAGAGTAAGAAGAAGAACAAAAAAAAAATACAAATAAAATAAAAAATTAAGTATGCCAACAACAACTTCTGTCAACCTTCAACAACAACAATCACAAAAAAATAAAAAAGACGAACAAAAAAATTAAAAACATAAGCTGCTATGAAGAAGAACAAAGAAGAAGCATTAAAAAAATACCCACGACCCAAAAAAGAAGAAAGAAATAGAACAATAAATTACCTACACCAACCAAAACTTCTATGAACCTTCAATAACAACAATCAGCCAAAACAAATAAACAGCCAAAAAAAAAACACTTACGTTGGTATGAAGAAAAGAAAGAAGAAGCAATAAACTTGAAGAAGAAGAAAGAAAGCAAAAGAAGAAGAGGAAGAAAGATAACAGAAGAAGAAAAAAATCAAATACCTCGAACAACTGTAATGCCTTGAAGAAGAAGGCTCCGACTGTCAGCAAACATCAGTCACCATGTGTCAATTAGTTACGATGTTTATCTCAGTAAATTACCTACACTAAGAATTTCTTAGAGATATAGTATGAGTTCGTTTAGTTTGTAACCCGACTTCACAAATTGATAGGTTAGTGAATTTTGTTTTTTCAATTTATTTTGCAATCAAAATGAATTGTTTCTACTAAATATTTTATGGATAATAATATTTTAATTCATTTTTTTATTTATTTTAACTTATTATTTCAATTATTTTAGATCATTATATCACTAAAAAAATCAAAATAAATTATTTAAGGATGATCGTAATGATGATTAAAAGCGTGTCAAAAATATTAAAGTATCATTATTCTTATTTTATCATAATACAATATAAATACACACTTTTTATTATTTAATATTATTATAATGATTATAATCGAAAATTAAAGTGTAAATTTACATAATTTTCCAAATGACAGAGAAACTGATCAAAAGTTATTGTTGATGGAATCATTCCATGTTCAATCTTGTTTAAATTATTTTAATCCACGTCTTAAATAAGTTAGATTTATTTTTACAAACATTAAAAAAATGAATATTTTTCGATTGACGATGAATCAAGTTGATTCACAAGTTGAAATCTTTTTGACAATACTACATCTAAAATGCTTTCTTGTTATTTTTTTTTTCTAAAAACAAAATTAAATTATTTTCTTATTTGTAAAATTTTAACACAACGTTTTCAATCATATAACTAAATAATAAGGGTGAAAAAATGGACCAAAGATGTCTATTTGATCATTTTAATCATTGATTTATATAAAATGAATTAGACTCAACTGATATGTCATTTTTATTTATTTATTTATATTTTAAATTTTTATTTTTAATATTTGTTTATATATTCATATAAATGAATATAAAAATTATATTTAATCATATAAAATATTTTCTAAACTTTTAATTGATTAGTTAATAATTTTAGTTAAATAAATTAAAATAAAAATTATATTTTACATGTTAAATTATTTTATTATAAATAATATTTGGAACTTAATTTTTAAATGTTAATTATTTAAATTATAATATTATCATACCTTTTCAGTTTTGCAAAAAATAATATAGAAAATTTAGTATTAGGTCAACAAACTATGGATCTAATTTAGTATTAGATCCATATTTTGATTCGTCAAAATAACGAGTCGGATAAATCACGCTGAAATAAGTTGTGAGTTGAAATTTTTAACCCGACCTATCCCATTTTATATGGACTGAGAGGATGACTCATTGGATTGAATTCATCTTGCCATCTACTAAATAATTTGTAACTTTTTTTTTCAATATAAAAGTACTTAATTTTTAATTTTCATAAAACTTAACTTTAGTTATCTAAACTAAAATTATAAACTTCTAAGTCCTTATTCATTTTAATTTTATCATAGGGTTGCGTTGCGTTGAGGTAGTATTACTAAACACAATTTAGATAATATTGTAGTTATTTCTAAATTCAGGATGACGTCATTTTTAAAGAAAATATTCGGTATTTAAAACTGTACAACACGTTACGGTTTATTTTATTTTATTTTTTACCCGAAATAGTTTTTATGTATGACTTTTTATTGTTTTATTTAAAAACCGTCTGCTATATACACACTGAATTTTAAAGAAATCCACTCTTTTTGTAATTTAAACTAAGAATTTGTCGCATAACAATAGAAACTTTTGTGAAAAAAAATTCATAAATAATAGTGCTCATCACAGATATATAATTGCAATAAAATATATACAATTAAGCTCTATAAAATTATTTCTATAATTTGTTAAAAAGCAAGTTGGAAAGCCTTCTATAACTAATAAATGGTCCAAAGTAAAATTCTAATAGATATTTTATTTTACTAATTATTTTTAAATCAATAAGCCTAATACTAGTTTTGGTAATTAAATAAAAAATACTCTTTTAAAAATTAAAATGACGAAAATTATATTCACAATTATTATCATGATTTAAATTTATTTTTTGTGCAAAAGGAACCGGTGAATCTTCTTTAGTCGTTTAATAAACAATAAAAACCACACAGATCACGATTAATATAATCACGCCGAGATAAATAAAAAAATGTTAATAACAAAATTTAATTTTTCAATAAATAGTAACATCCATCAATGATAGAATATAAATTTAAAAATACTTAACTTATATAAAGAAAAATGTACCATCTAAAGTTTTTAATAAATGATTTCACAAATTCTTGAGAATTATTGTTCCTCTATCAAAAGAATAAGTGCAAAGGATCTTTATGTTAATAACATATTTTTTCTTCATTAAATATAGAAACATTATGAATTATTGCATAAATATTACAGTCTAATAATAAAGTATTATTGATTCAATGTTAAATTGATTTTTTAAATTACAACTTAATGAATAATTTGTCACATAAAATTCAATAAATATTTCTATATATTTAAATATTAAACCAGCCTTTTTTGGTTAATGATTATAATTAAATTACTTTAAACTTTCAAAGCAGATAGTAAGTTTAAAAAATTAAGCTTTTAAATTATATTCATATCTCCTATAATTTAAAAATAAACATTCGACTTTGTTATGCTTTTAAATAAAACAATAATTTCATTTTTTTTTTGTTAAATAGTATAGTGACTTTAAACTTAAATAAATAAATAAATTTTGAAATTTAAAATAAATAATTTTCATAAAATTCTAATACAGACATCTATTTGTTACGTTCTAAAACTTTATTTCATAAATTTCATACTTGAATGATGTTTTACTGAATATAATATTTTTAAATTAAAATATAAAAAGGCGAAAGTCTTTTTATTAAAATTAAAAAAATGAAGTGGGCTGCATATATAAAATTACAAAATAAAAAAATTAACCCAATTAGAAAATGGCATATATAAAACACACTATTCTGAACCTTTCACTCTAGTCGCACTGAGAAACCCTAGAGAGGAACTTGCCGGAACTCCCCACCATGGTTAGAGATCTGTTTTTTCTCCCTATTCTCTTCAATTTTTGTCTTCAATTTGATCGAAACCTTCTTTTTTCTTCTCTCTTTTCTCATTGTTCGATCAATTTTTTTTTTCTGCAGACGTTCAAGCGCAGGAATGGAGGTCGCAACAAGCACGGTCGCGGCCACGTCAAATTCATTCGGTGTTCCAACTGCGGCAAATGCTGCCCTAAGGTTTTTTATTTCTCTTTTCTCACTAAGATTCCAAGTTCCAATCCCATACGTTTCGATGGTTAAATTTTTTTCTTTTTCTGAAAAATAATAAAAATAGGACAAGGCAATCAAGAGGTTTCTCGTGAGGAACATTGTTGAGCAGGCTGCAGTCAGAGATGTGCAAGAGGCTTGTGTCTATGAGCGTAATAATAAACTTCTATACCTTCTATTGTTTCCTTTTTGTGAAAATTTCATATTTTTGTTATTTATTTTACTTTTCATTGTTATTACGTGTAGAATACACGCTTCCCAAGTTGTATGTGAAGATGCAGTACTGTGTTTCGTGTGCTATCCACTCTCATGTGGTTAGGGTTCGATCCCGCACTGACAGGAGGAAGCGTGAGCCTCCACAGCGATTCATCAGGCGCAGGGTAACTATATATAGTTTTTCTGTTTTCTCCGTTTCCATTCTGTTGTGTTTAATATAATCTGTTATTGTTTGGTTGTGTTTTCGCCTGAATTAAGGATAGTTGTGATAAATTTGTGTACTGTCTGGTGTTTCATGACTTGAATTTTTAGAATAATGAAGATTTTCACTAGGAGAAGATACAACTTGGTTTTGTGTACAGATTCAGTCTTTTGATTGCATTTCTTTTGTTTATCGTGTTGATTTTATAAAAATGCTTTTTATGTTAAAAATACTCTCTTGCTTATTTCTAATATAAAAAGTATTTTGCTTATTTTGTGCTACCTTGATGGGGTTGAATGTTACCCTTCACATCCCCTGTTTGGTCATATCAATATTGGAGTAAGTAGTCAATTGTATTCTTGAGCTATCACCCTCCCAATAATCTGTTCATTAAAGTTGAAAATATTAATCAAGGATTTCTAGAAGTATTTGGAATAATAGTTAGTATTCAAATTTGAATAAGCCTTCAGATTAGGTATTCATTTCGTTCATATACATCCAACTAAGACTAAAATGTTGGATATTCAGTACTTCTGGATTATATAATTACTCTCATCATTTTAGGGCTTACATAGGAGGGTAATATTTTAGGACCAAAATTTGTGGTTTATTCTTGATATTGTGGATGGAGAGTTTGGCAATACTTGAAGAATCTGTCATTTGAACCTCTATATATCGGACTATATTTTGTTTACTTTTATATTTGAGCTGTCTGATCCAAAACACATTATACATATTTGTATCTATTTTGGTGATAAATTGATGGATACATGCGCTCATACATATCAACGAGTTATTTAACTTTGAAAAGGAAAATATAATCTCTCTTTTTAATGTACAAAGGGATTTAGTTGCATAAAACTGGCTATTTGGATCTGAGGTTTTTGTTCATGACTGATTAATATTTATTTTGTATTATGAATTAATGTGAAACATTCTCTTGTTGGATTGTTTTTGATGAGTTTGTTTGTACTTTGCCAGGATGATGCACCAAGGCCTGGTCAGCCTGGTCAAGCTCCTCGTCCTCCCGTTGCAGGAGCTCCTATCCGATCCTAAGAGCAACCTATGAAAAGGTCTTGATGTTTTTGCTGAACTAAATTATAAGAAAAATTTCTTTGTGGCTTAATTTGAGAATCAGTTTTGTGGAGGGATATTTTGTTTTAAATATTTGCTCTTTGGATATTATATTTCTGGTTATAACTTCGCCGCTTTTATGATAGTGAAACCTGATATATATGATGACTTTCAGTAATTTGAACATGGTATCTGCCTTTATATTGCTTTAAGGATGGTAGCAAGAATTTGAGAGTGATGTAGGTATTTGCTTCAAAGATTTAAACTGATTTGGATTTGGAATAATGAATTGGAGGAAGACGTCAATATTCCTATCCCTCATTAATTTACTCCATTGTGCATATATATATATATATATATGTATATATATTTATTTATGTTTCTTTTATCTATATTTTAAAAATATAATATCCAAAATAACAATTTACGAAAGACATATTTTCTTTTCAGTTATTTATTTAGTAAGATAAAAAGTCTTTGTATATTTAAAACATTTTACTTATTAACTATGCCCTTTAATAGCGGCAAAAAGAGTCATTTTAACTTATCACTAACCATGAATTTAGTTAAAACTGAGTTCGTTCAGTTTGTAACCCGACTAATTAATAGGTAAGTGAATTTTGTTATTTCAACTTATTTTGCAATCAAAATGAATTGTTTCTACTTATTATTTTATTATACTACAATCGTATTATACACTTTTTTTATTAAATATTATTATAAAGATTATAACCGAAAATGAAAGTGTAAACTTACACATCTTTGACAATTAACAAAAAAACTGATGAAAAGTTATTGCGGATGGAGTCAATGCACCTTCACTCTTGTTTGAATTATTTCAATATACATACTAAGGAAGCTGAATTTACTTTGGCAAACATTTAAAAAAAAAACTGAATATACTTTAAATTTACCATGATTTAGTTGACTCGCATATTGAAATTATTCGACAATAGGCAATTTAAAATGCTTTTTCATTGTTTTCTTCTAAAATTAAAATTAAATTATTCTTTCATTTGTAAATTTGTAACACAACGTTTTCAAACACATAATTAAATAACGGGAGTCACAAAACGAACTAACCAAGACCCACGCAGTCGTTGATCCGTTACAAAATTAGTCGGAATGGGCTGACCCACAACCTTTACTTTTTTATTTATATTTTAATCATTCTATTTTGTTTTTAATTTTTTAACTTTTTTATTTTCAAATTTTATTTACATATACATATAAGAGAATATGAAAAGTATATTTTATCATATAAAATAATTTCTAAATTTTTAATTGACTAGTTAATATTTTTAAGTTGGTTTAATTAGTTGGATAATACCCACTTTCATTTAGATGTGTCAATTTGGAACCTGTTTTTAAAAAAATGTCAATTGAGTCCGAATTTTTGAAAAAGTGTCTCAATTAAATCATTTTTAGCAAAAAATTATTAACACGGTTAATGGTATTGATATTTAAAATGACTTATGACTTACAAAATTAAGTATTGATATCTATATCAAAATTCAGTGGTAAAAGTCATGAATTAAGTTAACGGTCTTAGTAATTTTTGTCTGGACCTAATTAAGACACTTTTTCAAAAGTTATGACTAGATTGACACATTTTTAAAAACGAATACCACATTGATACATCCTTTTGAAAATGGATAGCATTCGACTAATTAAACCTCCAAAGTTATATAAATTAAAATAATTATTATATTTAAATGTTAAATTATCCTATTATAGTTAATATTCAGAACTTAATTTATAAATGAGAGAGATTTAAATTATAATACTATTATACCATTTCAGTTTTGCAAAATATAATATAGAAAAATTAATACCCACATTTCTTTTACTACTTATTTTTAAATCAATAAGCCTAATACTAGTTTTGGTAATTAAATAAAAAATTACTCTTTTAAAAATTAAAATTACGAAAACTATATTCGCAGCTATTATCATGATTTAATTTTTTTTTTTTGCCAAAAGTAACCGGTGAAGCTTCTTTAATCGTTTGATAAACAATAAAAACCTCATAAATCACGATTAATATCATCACGCCGAGATTAATCAAAAAAATGTTAATAACAAAATTCAATTTTTCAATAAATAATAATAGACATCAATAATAGAATATAAAATTAAAAATAATGAAATGCTTAACTTATATAGATAAGTTATGTATACAAGTGATGGTTTGAAAAATATAACATGTAAAGTTTTTAATAAAGGATTTCACAAATTCATGAGAATTATTACTCCTCTATCAAAAGAATAAGTACAAAGGATCTTTACGTTAATAACATATTTTTTCTTCACTAAATATAAAAACAATATGAATTATTGCATAAATATTACAGTCTAATAAAGTATTATTGATTCAATGTTAAATTGATTTTTTAAATTACAACTTAATGAATAATTTGTCACATAAATTCAATAACTGTTTCTATATATTTAAATATTAAACCAGCCTTTTTTTTGTTAATGATTATTATTAAATTACTTTAAACTTTGAAAACAGATAGTAATTTTAAAAAATTACGCTTTTAAATTATATTCATATCTCCTATAATTTAAAGATAAACATTCGACTTTGTTATGCTTTTAAATAAAACAATAATATCATTTTTCTTTTTTTTTATAAATAATATACTGACTTTAAACTTAAATAAATAAATAAATTTTGAAATTTAAAATCAATAATTTTCATAAAATTCTAATACAGACATCTATTTGGTACGTTCTAAAACTTTATTTCATAAATTCCATATTTTAATTCAATGAAGTTTTACTCAATATAATATTTTTAAATTAAAATATAAAAAGGCGAAATCTTTTATTAAAATTAAAAAAATGAAGTGGGCTGCATATAAAAATTACAAAATAAAAAAATTAAACCCAATTAGAAACTGTTATAGAAGGTGGTTTCTTAAAAATAGAAGAAATAAGGTGGTTTACCTGTGCAGTAACAAGTGCAGTTTTACAATTAAAAGTAACCTAATTAGAAATAGAGTCCCATATAAAATACGCTGGTCTGAGCTTTCCCTATAGCCGCAGCAGCAGCACCCCACAGAAACCCTAGAGGAATTTGCAGAAACATCCACCATGGTTAGAGATCCGTTCTTTCTCCCTACCTTCTGCAATTTGATCGAAACCCTTCTTTTCCCTTTTCTCTTTTCTCATTCTTCGATCGATCTTTTTTCTCTGCAGACGTTCAAGCGTAGGAACGGAGGACGCAACAAGCACGGTCGCGGCCACGTCAAATTCATTCGTTGCTCCAACTGCGGCAAATGCTGCCCTAAGGTTTTTATTTCACTCTCCTGACTTTCTGCTTTCCAATTTCCAATTCCATTCGTTTCGATGACGATGATTATTTTTTTTTTCTGGAAAATAAAAAAATAATAAAATTAGGATAAGGCAATCAAGAGGTTTCTCGTGAGGAACATTGTTGAGCAAGCTGCAGTCAGAGATGTGCAGGAGGCTTGTGTCTATGAGCGTAATAATAAAACTCTTAGCTTCTATTGTTTCATTGTTGTGAAAATTTCATGTTTTTGTTATTTATTTTACTTTCCATTGTTATTACGTGTAGAATACACGCTTCCCAAACTGTATGTGAAGATGCAGTACTGTGTTTCGTGTGCTATCCACTCTCATGTTGTTCGGGTTCGATCCCGCACTGACAGGAGAAAGCGTGAGCCTCCACAGCGATTCATCAGGCGCAGGGTAAATATATAATTATTTTTTCTGTTTTTCCCGTTTCCATTCTGCTCTGTTCAATATATTTTGTTTTAATGTTGTTGTGTTTTCGCCTGAATTAAGGATAGTTTGGATAAACTTGTGTCTGGTGTTTCATGACTTGAATTTTTAGAAAAATGAAGTTTTTCATTAGCAGCAGATACAACTTGGTTTTGCGTACAGATTGAGTCTTTTGATTGAATTCCCTTTGTTCATCGTGTTGATTTTATAAAAATGTTTTTATGTTAAAAATACTCTCTTCCTTATTTCTTATTTCTAATATAAAAAGTATTTTGCTTATTTTGTGCTACCTTGATGGGGTTGAATGTTACCTTTCACATCCCCCGTTTGGTCATATCAATATTGGAGTAAGTAGTCAATTGTATTCTTGAGCTATCACCCTCCTAATAACCTGTTCATTAAAGTTGAAAGTATTAATCAATGATTTCTAGAAGTATTTGAAATAATAGTTAGTATTCAAATTTGAATAAGCCTTAAGATTATGTATTCATTTCGTCGATATACATCCATTTAAGACTAAAGTGTTGGATATTCAGTACTTCTGGATTGTATAATTAATCTCATCATTTTAGGGCTTACTTAGGAGGGTAATATTGTAGGACCAAAATTTGTGGTTTATTCTTGATATTGTGGTTGGAGAGTTTGGCAATACTTAAAGCATCTGTCATTTGAACCTCATTATATCAGACTATATTTTGTTTACTTTTATAGTTGAGCTGTCTGGTCGAAAACTCATTATACATATTTGTATCTACTTTTATCTCTATTTTGGTGTGAAATTGATGGATACATGCGCACATACATATCTACTAGTTTAGTTAACTTTTAAAAGGAAAATCTATTCTCTCCTTTGAATGTACAAAGGGATTTAGTTGCATAAAACTTTCTATTTGGATGTGAGATTGTTGTTCATGACTGACTAATATTTATTTTGTATTATGAATTAATGTGAGACATGATCTTGTTGGATTGTTCTTGATGATTGTCTTTGTACTTTGCCAGGATGATGCACCAAGGCCTGGTCAGCCTGGTCAAGCACCTCGTCCTCCCGTTGCAGGAGCTCCTGCTCGAACCTAAGAGCATATCCTAAGAAAAAGTCTTGATGTTTTTTTTTGCTGAAAATTCTTTTTGAAAATGAATTTTGTGGATGGATATTTTGTTTTAATTATCTGCTTTAATCGTTGGATAATGTTTTTCTGGTTATAACTGCTTGACTTTTATGATAATGGAACCTGATATATATATGATGTCTTTCAGTTATTTGAATTTGATATATCCGGTTATACGTGATTAGGTTTTTATACGATAAATTTAGGAATTTGATAATTCCGGCAACTTGGTAAGGAATGCTCCCGTTAAGTTTTCATTTAAAACGGATGTTATATCATGGAAGTGGTAACTGATATATAATACGATAACCTAAAGTGTTTTGGAAAAGAATATCTCCCGTTAAGTTTTTCTCTACTTTGAGTGTTTGTATCATACAAGTTGAACATGATATATACGGACTTTCTGTAATTTAAAATTCACATCTTTGGTTATGTATTTTTCGGAAACAAATCTTTTTAGTTTCTTAATATTGTCTCCTGTTTGTTGTATATTCACTGAATTTTAATTCTTTGGAAATGTTTCAAGGTTTGGATGATATAGGATTGATCTGTTTGTATATTTTTAGCTTTGAATTTGTTTTTATTTAATTTAACTCAAGTCTTTTATATTACTTTAATTTATTTGAAAAGATCACATCTGTTTTGTTTATATTGAAATTGGGCCGTTTTTTTAAAAAAATTATTTTGGTTTGTTTTACTATTTTTTCCTTCTATTATGTTATTTATTAAATACCATTATGACCGAAGCCACTGAAGATGAATTTTTTTTTTAACTTTGTTAAGTATAACTTAAATTGGTTGACCAAGTTAAATTTGAAATTTAATTTCATTTGATCAAAATTTAAATGTATATATTTTGTTATTAGATTTGTGTTATTCAGGACCTTAGTTTATAGTAATAAATTTAAATCAATTTTCTTAATAGTTATATAGTCTAGCATTGTAACGGAAAATATACGTGAATGTATAATTTTTTTAAATTATACAATTTTAATAATTTTTTTGAAAACTTATGATTCAATTCATTTTGGAATAATTTATTTTGAATGTAAATTGCACATGGAAAGTGAAATGGGAACGGACTTACTATATTATTGATATTCAAATATCTTATGATGAATTAATTCTACAATTTATTGAATTTTAGTTACATATTATTGTATTTATTTGTACTAATTAAATTATTTGCATTTTTGGTTCAATTTAAATTTAAATATTCTTTTGAATTTGATAATTGATACATAAATGACTTTTCAATTTACAAAATGACTTTTTTTTATATTTATTTTTCAAATTGTTAAAAATGAAAAAGAAAAAAAAATATTGAATTGTTTGAAATAAAATATCGAATATAAAAAATGTATATAAATTGTCAAGCTGCCATGAAAAAATATCTCGGTTTTCAAATTTTATGTTTTAAATAAACATTACGAAATTAAAATACTGTAATTCTTATTTTATTAATTTGTTTTTCACCTTTTATTCACTTATCTCAATTTACCTTCACGGGCTTTGTGCAGCACGACTTATTATATTATTAATAACATACCAGATCGAAAATTATGCTCTGTACACAAGAATTAAATTACACTAATATTTTAATAATAATAATAATAATAATAATAATAATAATAATAATAATAATAATAATAATAATATTCCATATGTATTATCTCAATTTAGCAGATTTACATTCTTACTAAATTATTACAAAATACATATTAAACAATAAATATACAATAAATATATATATATATATATATATATATATATATATATATATTACCTTATTTAATAGATATGTTTGAGGATAATTCAACAAGATCCATTTAGTATTTGTTGATTAAAACTATTAATAGTATATGAAAATATATTTGTTGACTCAGTTACCCATATTAATATAATAATATACGGTCAAATTTCAGAAATTTGATTACATTTCCTACTTGTCTTAATATTATATATCACTAAAATATATTATATATTTAATTGATTTATATATTTTTTATTATCATATTAACTATATGATATCTAATAAGTTTTTATTATTGTGGATTTTGTAATTGATTTTATAAGCTTCGTAAATCCAATAAATACATATACCAATAATATATTTATAAATTTAGATCTAAATAATATATTTATAGACAAATTGTCGTTAATTAAACAAAATCTAGATCTAAATAATATATTTATAATATTTAAACAAAAAACCAACAATAACAATGACATAAAAAAGAAAAAAATCTGCAAGGGTCTCATACTGTTCTTTTATATAATAACATACTCTTATATTTATTTATACATTCTTATAGATTCTAGTTTGTAGGTAAACCTTTATTAGGCAAGGGTCTCACCGAGTATTATAAAATATTTTGTAGGTAAACCTTTATATGTATTCTAGTTTCCAAATCATCAAGCCACTCAGATAAATATAAAAATGATTCTTTCTTTTTGTGTACTTTTCTGTTAATTTGATTCTTTAAATAACTGTTATTTTAATCTTACTCTCTATTTAAATTTAATTATTTTATAAATTAAATTAAATATTTTAATATTATATTTTTTTAAAACACTATTAATTATAACATTTAACATTTCCACTGGTGTATTATAATTAAAAATTGTTTCATGTAATAATAATAATAATAATAATAATAATAATAATAATAATAATTATAGCACATATTACTGTGGTCTAAATGTGATTTTACAAAAGCAAGCAAAACGTAAGTATTGACGAAAGCAAGAAATCATGGAAACAATCATAACTGCCACCATTTACGATTTTCCATTCTTTTAGCAAGTTCAGTTGCCATGGATGCAAAGTCTTGCGCCCCATTTTGTAACTCCTCAGTGCGTTCGTTGAGCAACTAGTTAAAAGAAAGAAAAGTTAATAAGCACATTTGGAAGAACTCCAGCTAACTTTCAATTCATAGTAAAACACTTTGATTTCTCATAGGAGTAATCTTGTGAAAGAACCTGGCAATTTAAGTAATATTTTTTAAGTATTAAACTATGTAATTAAGAACCGAAGTGAGAGTTTTAAGTATTAGGAATGGGATATATCTCAACAAAAGCTAGGTCCGTCAACTAACTTCAATGGTACCCAATCATATTAAGATAAAACAAGAAATGTCTGCTTTCAGAGTCCCGTAAAAAATGGATTTTTTTTGGCGATTCAGATTCTTTTGTTCTTTGAATAAAAGAGGTTTGAAACTGTGAAAAATAAGATACAGGTAATGGAGAAGGGAGTGAAATAATAATATACCTGGAGCTTTTGTTGGCGCTCTAGAAGTTTATCCCTTGCAAGTGCAGCTGCTGCTGAGGCATCCTGAAACCAATGAAAAGTCAAGACATGTGAGTAAAAGTGCGTAAATTACAGGGTTTTCAGAACGACGATTTACCCCCGTCCCCGTCTTTCTGTATTTAGCTTTAATTTCTTCAGTTGTTCTAGCTCTTGGTTTCGAGTCTGTGCTTGCATCTTCAAATAATTTCTGCCTGTCCGTGGCTTTCCCTTTATCATTAAATATTTTCAGTATGTCCGTTCCTTTCTCAAATAATGTCGGTCTGTCTGTTTCTTTCCCTTTATCTGCAAGGCAACCTCAATATTCAAACGATAAATCATATATTACTTTCGGGAGAAATAAAACAATATGATGTACCTCTGTTGTCAATATGGATTTTCTTTGGAGATGAAAAGACTACAACTTCATCAATTTGAATGTCATCTGTAAAAGATAAGGTACCATTTTAAGAAAATAAAGAATAGTTGGCAGTAGAAAATGTTGAGGACAAACCTATGTCAAGAGAAAATGGATCTTGGTTATCTACTGTGCTTGAGGAAGACTTTAAGAAAGGGGGAGTAGAGAATAATTGTTTTAAATTTTCCAATCTATCAGTATGAACTGCTTGATTTGCATTGTGATCTGCTTTCCCCGCTTTAAAGTTCTTAGCTATGTTAACAAAGATGCCGGATGCTCCCTATAGATAAGTTGAATTACAAGTCTAGAAAAAAAAAATAATGGGAGAGAACTGCAAGCCTGAAAAAGCTAGACCTGTCTTTCATTTTGGTTTTGAGATAGACTTGCTGTAGCATCTACTGCAGCTGCAAGAACTTCATCATGAAGACAAGGAAAAGACTCTGGAATCCTACAAGAATTTGAAAGCTCATAATGGAAACTGAAGTTCTAATTACTAGTGAGACTATACACGTATAATTTTCTCAAGCATTTGTTTAGGTTGATCACATTCACAAACCACCTTTCGGTTGTCCAAGACTCTTTTATAGCAGCCCTCAAATTTGATTTCATTTAACTTGTCACATGAAAATTTTCTATATTGAAACGATTTATCCAATGGTTCAAATATTAACGATGGTGCTATAAATTGTGGGGTTAAGAATTGATGTCTAATTTCTCAATAAAACGAATATGGTCAGAATAGGGAGGAATAGTGAAGTTACCAGAGCTCATTTTCACATTTCAATAGTGATATGCAGGCAGTTTCATTCCCATTGACCTGTAAAACAAGATAGCCATGAGTTTGATTATAAAAGCAAAACAACCTTGAAATTACTTCATTTGTAAGAATAGCAGGAGTTGCCTGCAACATGTTTTTTAAATAATCCAAAACCATAAAACGTATGTTGGTTTTAATTATTTTTTTTCCTCATAGTATTGATGTTAAAGCTGCTAGATGAAAACTCACAGAATGGTTTTATATCGCTATACACCCTCACACAATTGCATTCCTTTCCCCTTAAATTACACTGCACTCCCCTATAAATTACACTCTCATCAGTTCAGATAAAAATATACTATGCTTCATTTTGATATGAACAAACCTCTTAATGATAGTGAATAACTATTAATGAGCTTTTCAATGACATTTTTCCTGTCTAAATTTCAGAACCAGTGACAATTAATTTTAAAATTATATTAATTTCAGGTATTTAGATTAAATGGAATATCAAAAACTTCTGCTATTGGTTTTGGAACTTCACCAAAGTCTTAATTTCATCTTTATGAGTCCAAAAGTCAATAATATGGACTCAAATAATTGTTGAAGAAGTAGAGAATCAGATAGAAAAAAATATCAGCCATAAGAAGCTCATTCGCTTTAAAATAGATTAAAAGCGTACCATATATTAATTTATCATAGGAAGTGAGTGTATTTTCTCAAAATAAATGGAAGGCAGTGTAATATATACATCTCCTAGGCCTAGTGGCAGGGACATCATTTACCCATTTTTTTTGCACTATTTATGATGACAATAAGGGTAGAGCAAGGGTCAAACTTCTAAGTTCTAACTAGTTGGTTATATAGAGATTTTGACAATATATGAATGGATTTCCCCTATTGTTCAAGATGCTGGGTGAACGTTCATAAACAGTTTTATATTAACACGGACTATTCAGTGTAATTAGATAAACCGTTGTATTTCATAAGTTGTTCGACAAGTAACTGGTGAAAAGCATGAAAGCCGGTTATTTTAGATCACTGGTAAACTGGAATATTAGTTACCCTTGCAAGAAAATCTGAAAAAGGAGGAAAAAAATAACAATAAAAGCCCTATCTCAGAAGGGGAAAAGGAGAAAACGGAGTAAACTGGAGAATTTTGCTTTAACTGTTTCAAAATGAAAAATCAGTTTACTATATTTCCTCCATAATTAACTGTTTGAATATCTTTAAATGAATAAATATATTGGTTAATTGCACAATTGGTATTGTAGATTAGGAAGAAAGTTATGTTTTCTTCATTCCTTGATCGAATATGAATTACAAAGGCAGAAATATAAAACAAAAACTATACACTAAGATACATAAACAAATTAAGAAAAGCAGGGATTTTATACACAAAAAATCTCTTTTAAGGTAAATAAAGATGAAATCTAGTCCAAATCCAACCAATAGGACCTAGGAACACAGAATCTGCCAAATGTCCATTACAGTATATTTTTATTTTCTTAATCAGTTTTCAACAGATACATAAATATTTTAAATTTTCTCAGACATTAAATTACATATCAAGTTTAAAACAGCAGATAGATCATGTAAGTTTTGGCAGGATATAAGTAATAACTTCATTGAAAAAAAATGAAAAAATTCAAACCAGGATAATTTTTCCATTTGACGAAGAACATATTGTCTTCTCCATGTTAATTTCCAAGTTCCATCTGAGTATTGACATTAAAGAAATTTCTCCTAACACTTCCAAAGCTGGCAAGGACCTGCTCAGAGCGAGATAAAATCCATCTAGACTTATCAAAATCAAAAAACAGGGCGAGTGGGGAATGTAACTAACTGGGCCATGATAACCCAAAAAGCTAGAATGATACAGCAACACAACACCAACATTAGTCTAGAATAACTACAACATATTCAGAGACCAAATGTATACGATTTCTCCTACAGAGTATAAAGTATAATCAATCAGGATGAAAAATTATTGAAGATGCTCCATGCAGCAAAACTGGGACTTTAATATTGGGATGTGGGGTCATTCCAAGGCTCAGTAAGAAATAATATAAAATCAATGTATCTCCTACTATTTATTTGAAGGATAGCAAGTTAATTTATACAGACCATCACAAAATTCAATTTTTACTTTAAAAGAAAGAAAGTTTTAAATTTCTTCTTTTTGATGGCTGGGGTTGCGTTGGCTATTTTCATTTAAATGTGGCTTCACTCATGAATTGCATAGTGTCACCTGAACAAAGTATAAGAATAATAAATATTCATTCTAGTATCGGCACTTCACCTTAATTCAATGTTCCCTCTTTGATACAGAAGTGCCAGAACACACTCTTTTTCATTTTTCTTAAAGATTGTAGTCCAGCAGCATCGTTGTACAAGGTCCACCTTGCGAAAGTAGTTACTACTACCCTGTTACTAGGAAATTTCATTAACCAGTAAGAAGGAATGGATTGAAATTTGAAGGAAGATGGGCGTGAAGTGCAGCACCTCAAACACAAAATTTGAAGTGTGTATGCTCAACTCGCTCTCATAACAAAGTAAAATGAGTGAGTTCGATAATATCTGCCCACAATATGAATTTTCTACGGTAGTAGCAGTTTCAACTTTAACTTGTGCATTTTCAGATTGGACGTTAGGTTGCATTGCAGAATCACTCTTCCGAGGGGAGTTGGGGGATAATTTTTCAGCGGGTAGGGTAGAAGTGCTACGGTCTGAGATAAAACAGCAACATAAGTTATAAAAACTTTCAACAGATTATAATATCAAATTCTATCATAAAAATTACTTGCCTATAATATACATTGAAATTGCATTTGATTTTACTCTGGGGCTAATTGTTTTACTGCAAACTATATTCCCTGTCACAGCATCTATCGCAACAAAGTGTGCATCCCTTGTCACAACATAGACTAGCCCCATTCCAGGATTGTCAGAAATATCAGATACAGAATCCTGTGTATTACTCGAGCGACTGTCTGAAAATATTGCATTCATAGAAACAACTGCCGAAGTGTTAGATTCAGTTTTCGTGAGAAACAAAACTGTTGATGAACTGATATCAAGCATAGCCACCTGTAAAGTGGATTAGAAAAATATAAGTTGGGAACTCGGTAGTAGTTTAATTTAAATAGCCACTCAACAACTCCATCAGGTGACCAAAAATAAATAAACCATTTCCTTCAAAAGGCAAAAAATTAATCGATATCTCACCTGCCCATGTTCATACCCAACAATAAGTCTTCTTCCATGGTTTGCAAAGTGTAAACCGTATACAGCAGACTTTTGAAGGGTAAACAAAGCTTTGCAATTAGGTCCATCCCCTTGATGCGTGTCATGAACTGCTGTCCCAATAGAAAAAACCAGGTTAAAATCTGAATTTATAAATATCAAATCATTTTTTAGCCTCAACAGATGCATGAAAAGTAACTTAGGTCATTGTCAATCAAGCTATTCAAATTCCCCACGGCAATCAGGGAGCAATCGGAATATATATATATATAT
>Ga0214543_1005106_pt1 | contig 24445 bp, 9 predicted proteins | sample CNSS2metaG_FD_160094 | JGI IMG/M metagenome (GOLD analysis project Ga0214543, IMG submission 160094) | Root nodule microbial communities from cowpea collected in UCLA plant growth center, Los Angeles, California, USA - CNSS2 | ecosystem: Host-associated > Plants > Roots > Nodule | place: USA... | reverse complement strand
TATATATATATATATATATATTACGAAGTCAGTAATTTTATTTTGATTAAAGGAACGTTAAAAGAATAGCTTAATTTTATTGAAATGTAAGATCGAAAAACATAAATGAATTTTATGTAAAAAATAAACTTAATTAATAATCAAGCTTAATTTAAGAACCATAATTAATGAATTTTGTATTTTCTTATTTTATTTTATTTTTTAATAAATTTTTATGTGATGACTATAATTTTAAAATGTAAAATGTCAAAATTACTTAACGTGATCTTATTTGAAATCGATCTTAACTTATAACATTTTTAAAAATTTATTTTCTTAAAAAATTCACTTTTAAAATAATAATAATAATAATAGACTCCATATAATTACTTAAAAAAATATAAAAAACATTTAAGAAAAAAACCGTGTATATACTCGATTTACATCTCTTCGTAATATAATTAAGGTTTCGTATGTTAATTTAGCATCTCTTTGTAATATAACTAGCATTTTGATATTTATAAGAATACATTTTATTATATATAAAAAAATAATAAAATTTATGAGATATTTATTTAAAATAATTATTAAGTAAAATATGGCTTAAATATGTTTTTGATCCTTCAACTTCCAATGAAAATTGAAATTAATCCCTCTTGAAAATCTTGAACCAATTTAGTCTCTCATATTTAGAAATGTGTGAATTTAATCCTTTAAACTAAATTTTTTTAAGTTTATTTCACGCTTCAAACGCGTTTCTCAACGAATATTGAAGAGAAATATGTCAAACAGTGTAAACAAACTAAAATACTATAATGAAATGTGTTTAAAACTTCAAACAAACTTAATAAAATTTGGTTAAAATTACTAAATCCACGTATTTATAAAGTTGAATAACTAAATTAGTTCAAGATTTTCAAGATGGACTAATTTCAATTTTCACTAACATTGTGTTCTTTTTCTTTTGAGTGGATGTAATATTCACAAGGAATGAGAGGTGATGATTAGGAAGTGAGTAACGTGTTCTTTTGAAAGTGATACAAGATGATGAGAGGAGATGATTAGGGGGATTCACTGAAAATTCAATCCCACGATCAATAGTGAGATTAGAGGATGACACAACTGAATTTACCAAATTACCCCTTAATTATTTAATTTTTTATGCATGTGGTTTAGCTATTAACATTATTAATATATGTGGTTTTAGTTTACTTTTTTAATTCTATATTAACTGTAATAATAATTTATTATGGTAATAATAAAATTTACTACTTCTAAAATTACTATTAAAAAGAAAAAAAAGTTTTCATGTATATAATTATTTTCCACCTTATATATTAAATTTATTTTCATACAAAATATATTATATTATTCATTTTTTTATTTTCAATCATTCAATAAAATTTATAAAATAATTTTAAACTATTTATATATAATTTTATATTATGTATAATAATAGGGATATTTTGGTAATCTAATTTTTTGCTATTAATTTTTTTTAATATGTCACATCACTCAATTTAGTCACAAACTTCACTCTCTAATTTATTCTAAAATCACCTCTAAATCTCTTAAAAGAAAAGAAACAATACCAACTTCACCCTATAATCCTTCTGATCTCTTCCTCTCCCTCTCCCTCTAATCCTTCATCTCAAAAGAACATAGCCTAAAAGTTGAAGAACCAAAAACATATATAATCCTTAAAATATTGAATAATAAAAAGTTATGATAAGTTTGTTTATAATAATATACATTGTTTTTAAATATTGTGCTTTAATACAGGAGATATGTTAAGTTTAGAACACATTGAATAATAAAGTATATGTACGTGTCAAAAGGTATTTGAAAATAAATAAACAATTGTAATAATTGAATTACCTTAATTATTATTTTTAGTTTATTTTTAATAGAAAATGAAACATATCAACTTAAATTGTCTCCAATAGATGATATACACATCTTTTGAAGTTGTTATTGACATTCATAATTTTAAATTCTCACACTTAATGAATTTAGTTTAATCGGATAAATTATAACCACTTAAAATAATATGAAATAATTTGTATATTTTTTCTTTTATTGTTGAAACATCCATAGTGCGTAGACTATGAATATAAGTTCAACCTAAGAAAGTGATTTATTTAATTTACTTTATTTATGTTCAACCTAGTATTTTGACCTATTTTTGAGATAAATGATTTTCTTTCTATAGTAATTGGTAAAAAAAAAGTTAAAAATAGATATTAATTTTTAAATAGTGATGACAAATATGATTTAAAATAAGAGACATCAATTTTATCATGTTACCATGTTTTTAAGTTAATGTAACAATCTTGAAGAGGATAATGACAACACTAATTGTAGTAATCATGATTTGATCTAATATGAAGTTTGAACTTTGTGAACATTTATGTATATACCTGTTATACACATTCATACATAATTTTAGGATTAATTATTGTTTTAGTCCTCGAATTTGTTCTGAAATTTCAAAAAGGTCCTCTAAATATTCGGAGTCTCAATTTAGTCCTCTAATTGTCATAAGTGCATCAATTTAGGGTTTCATTAAAACTCATGCCATGTCAATTGCACCCCCTTTTAAAAACTTTGACACGTATCAGTTCAATTATGCCACGTGAGTACTATGTGAACGTCGTTTGTTCAATTTAAATGGAAAGGACCAAATTAATTTAAATGGAAAGGACCAAATTGAGTCACTTTTGAAAATTAAAGGACTAAATTGATACTCCAAATATTCAGAGGACCTTTTTGAAACTTCAGAACAAATTCGAGGACTAAAACAATAATTAAGCCATAATTTTATTGTCCAGAAAGTCATTATAATCTGCAATATAGTACCGATACAACTTTATTAAATTTAAAATTAGATTAAAAAAACAAAAGAATGCAATACAATAATTAACAAATAATCAAAATGGTGTAAGATTAATTTGTATGCCTCTTATTACAGATTTTTAAATATTTCTTTGTAAACCACATTTGTAGTTATAGAAGTTACATCTCCATCTTCATCTAGAATTAGCATTTTCAATCATTTTTTTTTTGTTTTCACTTTGGAAACTACTATATATAGTTGTCCATGAGTGAATACGGGATCAGGAATATAAAGTCCAACTTTAGAGAGAGCTTGCCCTTGACTTTTGTTTGTTGTCATGGCAAAGCATAGACATATAGGAATGTTCCATTTGAATCTTGAAAGGCATGCTGGAATAAGAAGGAGTCAAGTTTATTATTGGTATGGATATTTTATCACCAACATTTTTGCCTGTTATTATTGTACTAGAAATAAAATTTTTTCTCAAATAATTGATTTACAACCTTGTACTATTACAAAGATCATTTGTTTGATTAATGTTTCTTAAAAGCATGATAGGTACACCAACTTTCAATTTTCGTATGTTTGATAAATTCAAGTTAACTTTAATTTTTTTTAAACTTTAAAAGTTATTGTAATAATCACCATTCATTACGCAATTATGCATCTAAATATGTAATGTGATACGTGATATGATATTTTATATATGTATAAGCTAAGAAATCTGAATTCTTAATTGTTTTTATCGGATGGTCGATCTGTTTCTAAGATGGACTGACATCATTGTTGGTATGTAATTAAGCTCTGAATCATCACGAGGAATAAGTCTACCTGCAAAAAATTTATGACATTCAAGTCACGAGGTTTTTAAGTGAGTATATGTGTGTAAAAACAATTATGAGATGAGATACTTCATGTGATAACATATTATAGCCTTTTTAAGCCTATGCATAACAGATACATATGATTAATGGATTATGTGGTTGTAAATGAGTTTTGCTTATATCATGAATAATATCATATATCTCATAAATATTATCTTTCCCTTATTTTAGAGAGGTTAATATTGCAAAAGAATATAGCTTATGTGGCTCCAATAGAGTATAAACCAACTCAAAAGAGTGATCATCGTTTTACACAAGAAACTAACTGTGCTACCTTTTTTTAATAAAATCGTTCAATTGATTCTTAAACGTTGCAAATCATATTCCACAAGCCACAATAGTGTGAATGTTGGTTTATTATTGAAGTCTTCATCCTCAAGTTAGGGATTTTCTACTCTTCCTAAACCCTTCCCATCTACAAACAAGGGGTTTATGCTCACCTCCAAAAATACATCTTGAGTCTTCTCTCTACTTCTCTTCTCTCATTCTCTCTTTTTTCCTTCTATCTTTTCTTAAAATTTTGCCACCCCCCTACCCCCCATTTTGTTTTTAACATTTATATATGTAATATATAAATTTTAATATATTTTTTAAGACTTTATACTTCTAATATATTGTATATATTTGATATTTTAATAAATTTGTATACATTTATATCTATATATAAGGAAAAGATTTTTTTGTTAAAGATTTTTTTGTTGTTGTTCATATTTTACCTTTTAAATATTTTTTAAATAAAAATAATTATTTTATTAATATTATCTTTTAAAATATTATTGATTTGATTTAATTATCTTTCATTTGATTAGTATTTTAAACTTAATCATTATAAATAGAAATTAATTATAATAAAATTATAAAAATTATTTATATTTAATTTTATAATTATAATAATAACATAATTATATTTTTATTATTTTTTATTATTATAAAAGAAGTAAATATAATGTTTTTACTAATTTATATAAAAATTTTGAAACTACTCTTTAGGCTTCTATTTTTGTTCAGAAATGTCCTTCAGTCTTTTTAGTCTCAATTTGGTCACGATTTTGAAAAAATGATACAATTTTATTCTTTTTTCGTTAATTTTTTGAATCGGATTAAGGTTTTTTCATCAAAATTGAAGTTGTGAATAAAGAAGATTTGCTTTATTGGTGTAATTGACATAATGCTAATGTCAGTTTTGATGAAAAATTCTTGCTCTACTTCAAGAAATTTAACAAAAAAGATCAAATTGCATCAATTTTAAAAAAATTAAAATCAAATTGAAACTAAAAAAAAATCCTAAATGACCAATTTTTGATAATTTTTTAAAGAAAAACTAGATAAAAAAGTAATTTCATCAAAATTTTTACACTCTCAGCCGAAGATCCGCCGCTGCCTGGTGAGTTTGTACAACACACTGCAATAAGTCTTAAAGACGGTATAATACACACTTTAGAAGTCTAAGTTTTGTTTGTGTTATTGTCAGCTTTTATAATAAATATATCATTTAAATTTCACCCTTGGATTCTATACTTTGAATCTATCAAAAATAATAATATTATTATAAATATGGTCAGAGAAAAGTACATTAAGCTTTAACATTTAAAATACTTTTCTTTTCTTCTAGTTGGTTTTATTTCAGCCCCGATTACTTGAATTAGGGTTTAGTTGTTTGTTTTCAGTTTACGGTTTAATATTTATTTTTTTCTTGATTACGAGATAGGTTATATAGATGATAGCTTTTAATTTATTTATATTATAATTTTCAATTTCTTAATTCGTTTTCTTAAGAAAGAAATTGTTATCAGTTTTCTCTTTATATTTTAAACTTTATGATAAAATATTAAGATAGATTGTCTGACTTTTTTATTCAATCTTGAACACTAAGACGGTCAAAATAGGTCGAAACTATATTATTACAAAACCTTTTTTAGTTTTTAGTCATGAGAGTCGAACATTATTTATCACTATACAAACTTTTTTAGTTTGGAAAAATAAAAGTTTTAAAATATGTTAGAACCTTATCTGTTATTATACAACCTACTAATCTTGAATCATAAAACTATTAAAATATGTGAAAATTTTATTTATCACTACATTGTATCTCTCGCTTGTATTGATATTGTATCATATCATTTTGAAGTCGACAATAAAAAAGTTTAAATACACTTTTTCTAAATAAATGCGTATAAAACCACCAATTTCAAATTTCAAATAAAAAACAATTCCGATACCATACTTAATTCTGACAATATTAATATTATTATGAAGGATTTAGAATTGAATCATTGGCAGAATAAATTTACTAAAATAAGTTAAAACCTTAATGTCCTGCTAACGAGACCATAAAAAATTGGGTTAAGTATGTTTTTAGTCTCTTAACTTTGGTTAAAATTGAAATTCGTCCTTGGTCGAAATTTTGATAAATTTTGGTCCCTAAACTTTAAAAATGAATTAATATAGTCCTTTTAACCCAATTTTGTTAACTTTTTTTTTTAGGTTTTGAACGCATTTCTCATTAAATATTGAGCCGAAAATGTGTCAAACGGCGTAAACAACTACAATATTAACATCAAACGCATTCCACATGTTGAAAAAAAGTCAATGTAATTGGGTTAAAAGAACTATATTCATTCATTTTTAAAATTTAGGGACTAAAATTTATCAAAGTTTCGACTATGAACAAATTCCAATTTTTGACCAAAATTAAGGGACTAAAAACATACTTAACCCTATAAAATTTTATTTCTACCAATTCTAAAATAATATTAATATTAAAATAATATTAATACTTTTTTGTTGTTAAAATAGATGATAGTCGAGGTGACACAGGTTGTGATTGAATGTTTGGAAGCAAGAGTGCATTAGGAGTGATGTGAGAGGAAGCGATTGTGAACTGTGATGGGGTTGTCATTTGCCATTTATATGTGTATATATGACAGCCTGTTAGATTATTCACACTGTTTGACCGTTCAAATCCAGTTCGACGGCGACGGGCCACCGGCGCGCCGTCGCTTTCGGCGGCCCAATATCCCTCCTCCCATCACATCTTCATATGATTAACACTCAAAATTCAAGCACCTCCAATTTTTCATCTAACTTTTCTCTATTGCTTTTTGGACGTTGGCCAGTGGATATCACAATAAGTTTCTCACTATTCTTAAAGTTATATTTATTATTTTAAAATTAATTAATGTTTTTTTTTCATTTTTTTAGATTTTTTTTGTCCTTTTCTTCTTTTAATCCTTTTTCTCGAAACCTCTACCTCTACCCTCAGTTGTTTAATTTCATTTTTAATATATTTTAATAGTGTAAGTAAGTTTTCATTAGTAACTTCTCTGCGTATAAAAGAGAAATATAAGAAATAAAACTATTTTTTATAAATTGAAATGAGTTTATACATGAACTAAAAATAAAATTTAGAGAAATTATATAAAAGAATTTCTGCAAATATAAGCTAATTTTAATTTATGAAAAATTTTAATTTATATATTCATATTTTTTTTTTTTTGCTTTAGAAATAATTGTGGAATAAGTAATCTAAACATAATCTTAATATTTAATTTTTTATTTTTATTTCTCAAAATCACCTTTAAATGTTCTAAACTTTTCATGGTCAACATGTTTCAAATATATTAATGTGTTGAATGTGCACGACATCCGCCAATAATATTGTCATGATAGCCTAATATATATGTTACATCAATAATAAAGTAAAGAGTAATCTTAAACAATAGTGTTATGTGAGTAGTAATGTCATGTGATGAATGACATATTGTTCTTGCTATAAAGGGATTGAAAATAAAGAAAATACAGAAGAAAAATAAATATACTAAAAGAGAAAGGAAACATATTTATAGGGTACAAATAAATATTTATGAGTTAAAAGAAAATATGAATGATATAAAATAAAAATAAATAATGAGAAAATTATTGTATCCTTAGTTTTATAGGCTTCGCCTTTGCTCACCACATACAAAATTCATTTTCTCTATAATGCACACATACTTCACAAAAGGTAAAAGAAAACAACATCTTACTAACTCTCAACAATAACAAATAAACACAAAATATCAATTCAAACTACTTTCATTTTTTCCAAAATTTTTACTCACTTATTATAGATATGGAAGAAAAGAGGTCAAATTATTTCTCAATAGTCAAAACTTGGCTATCTTAAAAGCTAACTTAGTGTAGCCTATACCATGTATTACCATAATTATACCTTTAAAAAAATTTTGAGTAAAAAAAAAGGTAATCAATATTTTTAGGCTTTTTAAAAAAAGTCGTTTTCAATAAAAAAAAAAATCCAAGCTTAGAAAAAAAACTATTTCTTAGTACAAACAAATGAAATATTAGTTAAAAGCGAATTATGTTTGTTTTTGTTCCGGCTAAGTAATTAGTTTTAAGTCAGTTAAAATATATTTTTTGTTCTCTTTTTTCTTTTGAAATATGTATACACCATATTAAATCAAATGTATGCAATATAATTAGATAAAAAAAAAATATTTGTTATATATATTTTTCTTTCCCAATTCTTACAATTTTTTATTTTATTTTAGTCCTTCTAAGATAATAATGATCTTGCACTATGTTTACACGTGCACTACATTAATATGATCATTCAAGCCATAAATCTTCCAATCTTTACACAAAATTCCACGTGTATATGTATAAATCTACACATTAAACTCATTTACATTCAAATCTAGAGAACATAAAAAAAAGTTCCTTAAAAAACTTTCCACCAAAAAAGCAACACTAAATTGAATCCTAAGCCTACTTCAATATGAATTCATTAGACGCCATTATAACTTTATAAGTACTAAATGCATCTCTTCCCTAAAATAAGATGATGAAATTCGAAAATCATGTGATGTGCACGTTCCCAAGTCACACTTAGCACAATTTAACGTGGAAGAACCAAGTGGATTTGATGAACAACACACACACAAACACAACTATATATTACATCAATCAAATCTTCATTAAATTTGTCATGGTTGGGTTGGTGTGGAGCCAATCCTAGGTCCCAAATATTTCTGCCACACCTAACAATGTGATTCATATTTGCTTTCGATTAAATTAAAATGGCTAAAAGGACAATGATTCCATGTATAGAGGCACCCATGCAATTAAAATCACCAGTTGGATCCAACTACGTGTAGAAAATTCTTTAGTACATGGATTTTGGACATTCTCCAAGACACATAATTTACACGTACATTTCAATAATTGGAATATGTGTGAAGCCCACAAAAATTTAATTCAGAGATCGCAAGAACATTGCTTCTCAAAACTTGTGGATGAGAAACCATTCATTTTATTGTCTCTAGCCAACGCTTTTTGGGACTCATGTACAAATTACTTTCTCATGCTTAAGAATTGATGACAATATGGAAAATCTAGTTTTGTCTCAGATGCATTAACAATGGCTTATCTTGACCACACCTTCATTACGAGCCTCTTAAAAATTCAAATGTACAAATGACCCGGCCCTACTATGTACACGAAATGTTCTGATCGAAAAAAAAAAGGGTAAATTTTCTTATATGAAGGTCAAGTTATGAGTGAGAATTATAGAAAGATTAATCTGCGAAAGTGACCAATTTATAATTTAATTGGTCATCAATTATAATTTTTTATTATAATAATAAGTATTTTAAAAATAAATAACTTTTAGTTTATAAATTAATCTTTAAATTATTATAGTAACATATTTTATTTTAAAATTGATTGTATTTAAAGATTTTCTTGGAGATTGATCAGAAAACTTATGAGTTTCAAACTCTTGCCATCATCATTATCGGTCCATTAAGTATTAGTTGATGATTGAGAGGCTGTAGGTAGGAGAAGGGTCGCTTTCAATACAGGAAAAGTTTATCATTCAACATTCTTAACTAAACCAATCTAGGGTTTTGCATTGTAATACACACGGATTGAGGCAACCAAGGCTTTCACACTGTGAATATAATGCCAATTTTGCTTGTGACAGAATTATGTTACCTATAAGTAATGATTAATTATTTAGCATTACAAATAGTTTTTGCAAAGCTTATTTGTATATATATATATCAAATATTTAAATGTAGAAGTTATTTGCTTTTTTGAACAAATAATGCATTTAAATAGTTATAGATCTAGTATTTTGTTAATAATGATTCTTACATATTCTTCTAATTTATTTTCAGAGTTTAACAGTGATGCGCTAACAACCCAATTATATTTTGTTTGACTTTTACGAAAATACAAAAATTGTCATACGTAGCGGTTGTGATTAGATGTTTGTCTAAAATTACTTTACACTATCAGCTAATATGCTTTTCATTAAGTTTCATTCAAATATGATTTTTAAGAAATAGGTTTAATTAAGTTTCGAATTGTTTGTAAATTTGAATGCTTTTAATATTAATTTTTTTTCTGAAATTTGTGTATTCATAATTTTTATATTTTTTAATTCAGTTACTTTTGTTTAAATTTTTTAGTTAATTAGATAATATATAGTCTTATCATATTATTTTGTTATTTCTAAGTTAATAAGTAAATTTTAAGATTATATCGACTTATAGATAATATATAGTCTTATCATATTGCTTGATTTAATTTTTTATTTTTTGTAGTAAAATTTGTAAAACTAACTTGTAAGATTATATTTACATTGATTTATATACAATAAATTAGTTTTATCTTTAGTTAATATAAAACTTTTAATAAATTGTATGGACTTTAAAATTTTATAAAATTGGTTTATAAATGAGATTTATAATTATATACAATAAATTGGTTTTATATATAGTCTATATATGTGAGACTTTTAACCTCTCTACAAATTAAGAAATATAGAGATTTTGTGATTAATGCAAAATAATATAATTAATGTAAAATGACAATTTTTTGTATTTATCTTGAAATCTCATGTTTTTTAATACCTGAAGATAAGAAATAAGATAAAGATGATAACTATTTAGATTCAATTAAAATATAAAAGTTTTGAATACTTGATGTAAACAAAAGAAATTAACATATACTCAACTAAAAATATACAAATTTATGGAATACTTGAAACTTACATATTTTTATCCTAGATCTCACATATATTAGAAAATTGATTTTTTTTTTGTTTAGCACGTTTTTTTAGTTAAACTGACTTCCTTTTTTCGGTTACTCTAGCATTTATACTGAGTATTTATACCTTGCTTAAGAAACCATTCCAGTATCACTCAAAATAAATAACAAGCTGATAATTAACCTTGTATTACTTTTTTCTTTTAACTTACTTTAATTATTAAATTGTTTAAATATAAACCACTTTACTTAAAATTTAATTGAAACAAAAAAATAGTTCAGTTTGTAAAATCAATTTTACAAACACTCCTTTGAAATACATAAAAAAACAATCATAAAATTAGAGTTCTTGAATTTGTATGATTTAGAGAATAAAATAAAGAAAAATAAATAAATTGTCGACAGGGTTGATACAGGGGAGGCTGTGAAGTTGGTGGGCCATTATTGGTCGCTTTCCACTCGAGCGGCAATGACCTGTTACGACTCTACTTCTCATGGGCTCCCTCTGCTCCTCTCTCTTTCGTTACAACTACAATTCGCTTCCCTAGTCAAATAAAATAAAATAATTATATATAACGCTTGCAAATATATACTTGTTAATATTATTGATTAATATATGTGATAGCTATTTGTTCATTGAATAAGTATTATAGAGTTTGAATTGTGGTGATATCATTTTTTTTTTATTGGAACGTGGAATCTTATTAGAGGAGTTGTTTATTGTTGAGAAGTGTGGAATCTTGTTTTCTTGTAAAGTTATGTTTTTTTAAGAATGAGTTTAGTAGGTGATATCTAATATGGAATGAAGATCTATTTCTAAATAACTTATCTAATAGTAAAGTCATAAGAATGACCATACTAGTAATAATAAATAATTAATTAAGTAATTATTGGATAAATGTGGGTAAGGAAAACCTTTAAGGTAATAAATGCGCAGTGTATGATGTGGAAAAATATAAGTTCAAGTGATTGAGAGTACTTGGTGTGTGAGAGAGGACTTGGGTTCGAGTCCTATGCATGTTATTTTTGTGTGTTATTAAATTTGTATTATTTTTGTGTATATTAAAACATGTTGTGGATTTTTATAATTATTGAATTGTATTGGTTAGTATGAAATATGAATTGGTTGCATTGGTTAGGCATTGAGTTGGCATGTGCATGGGTGTGGGTTCAAACCTTGGGAGACCCAAAGGAAACTTTATTTTTGTCATTTTTGGTTTTGATTTGAAGTTGAAGGGTTAAGGAAAAACCCTAGCAGAAGTATCAGTAAGGGAGACCAATTGGAGTTCAAGGAAAGGAGTAGAAGAACACTCGGGGAAGGCTTTAATCCAGGTTAGGGGAGCTCTTACTTGTCTGTTTGATGCTAATTGTGTGTTTTTCGTATTGTATTGATTGATGTAATGCATGATCTGGGTTGGGATGGATTCTGGCGAAATTCTAGAAAATTTCCAGAAACCGCCTGGCGGCATTGAAGGCCCGCCAAACGGCTCATGCGGCCAACGTTCTTTTTCTGGGTTCTGCCATGCACTGCCTGGCGGCTAAGGATAGTCCGCCAGGCGACACATACTGGGTTGCCCAGTTTCTTCTGATTTTTCTGATTCTCGTGGTGTGCGAGGCTTGGGGAGAATACTGGGATTCGAATGGGGTTGATATTATGGATTATCATCTGTAAAAATTTGTAATTGGGGGATCAAGACGTTAATTTTAATGGAATTGGAATTTAGGGTTCATGAGGATTTATAACGGGAAAACAGGGAAGATCGTCGTAGTGAGTTGTGTTGATGGGGAATAGAAGTTAACGTAATTAAGATAAGAATTTTGGTTGTTGTGTGGAAGTGAAACCATGTTAGACTCAATGAAAAATGAATTTGGGACAGTCGCGAACACTGTGAATGCTGGAAAATGGGACTGGGTGTGGAACTGGTATGAAACGCCTGGCGGCTCTTGGGTGCCGCCAGGCGACGCATCAGAGGTGAGGATGTTCTGGTGACGTTGCTGAAAAATGCGTTATGGAGGGTTACGGGGGAAAATTCTGGGGAATTTGGGGTAATAGTCAATAAATTTCTTTCTTTGGAATTGAGTGAATATACCAACATGTGGGGGCTAAGGATTAAGTTGCGGAATGACTTGAGGGTAAACGAAATCTGAGAAGATCAATATACGATATACCTTGTATTGGGATAAGCGGTGAACATACCAATTATACTAGAGGGCTTGTTCTTATAATGATTTATGCAATATATTGAAATGTGATGATTAAGACTTGGGTTTAGATAATTGTGCATATTTCGTTTTGGTTTGATGCATGTATTGTAATGCTCTGAATGTATGTGTGCTGAAACATTGTGTAAATGGGAGTCTATTAAGACCTGTAAAAGGGACCAAAAACCAGTAGCATTGCGCTACTGGTACAACGCCTGGCAGTGCGGGGTGTACCGCCTGGCGGTAGAGTGAAAATCAGTGGCAGTGGCCACTTTCAGTGCTAGGCGCCTGGCGGTAGGGTAGTCTCTGCCAGGCGGTGTCTGGACCGCAGCGCCTGGCGGTGGGAGTGTGACCGCCGGGCGATTTTCTGCTAGTATCTGCCTAGCGGTGTCTAGGCGGTACCAGGGGTTTGTGTGGCTGTACAATTGTCTTCTTTTGCTTGATTAGTGAACTTGAAGGACTAAGTTCACTTCTTATGTGCTTGGGCTTGATGGACTAAGTCCAATAGGGGTCTGGGACGTGCTTGAGTGGTTGAACGCATGATGGGCATGGAACTAGTTGAGTTCCCGTCGGCTACTATTGGGCGATGAGTCCATAGTATGGTGATTGCGTGCGTGCCAGGGTCCAAGCTGAGTAAGCTTGGATGTGATACTACAGGCGAGGAGTTTGTAGGGTTGGACTATGAGCAGGATTGGCTCGTAGGGTTGGACCACGAAAGGGATAGTTTCGTGGAAGCACAGTGAAAATCCCATGACCTAGTTTCATGCATGTGACTCAGGAAGGAATCTGAGATCAGGGGTGGATAATTTGTAATTAACATTAACCTGTAAATTTTTATTGGGATGGGTATCATATTTAAATTTGTTTTTAATATGCATAGCTCACCCTATCTGTGTGTGTGTGGCGATGATCGGATAATTTATTATCCGGGAGCAGATGTTTTGACAGGTGAGCCAGGAGACGCTTGAGATTGGAGAGCGGGATCATGTTATGGGCTTTTGAAGATTTGAATTTTTGTACTTATGTTTTGGAACATTAGCCACTTTTGGCTTTTATGAGTTGTAATGTTTTTGAACTATTAAACGGTACAATGATTTGACTTTACGACTTTAATTTTCCCGTGTTTTGGGAACATGCATATATAAATGAGGAATAATTTTTATATTATCGTATTTAATTTAATTTAATTAAATTGTTTATGATATTTTCAAAGTAATATTCTTTAGGAATGTTACAATAATAATGACACAAAGTGATTATCAAAAGAGACTATAATATTTCCTATAATAAAAACATGTACATATGAACATCTAAGTCTCATTAAATCAATTAAAATTATTAAAGATTGGTTGTTATTAAGTTGTATTTTTTGTTGGGTGATTTATAGATAATTGAGTTATTGTCAATCAAAATTCATCATGTTACCAAAGTATTTAAGTAATGTTGTATTTTCTAATGAGTTTGGAAATAGATATATACATAAACTCACTAGTTTGGAAGCTCAATTAGTAATGTTTAAGCATGTGACATTTTTTTGCTTTCTCATTCTTAAGAAGTAGTGACTTTTACAAATAAGTATTTGGATTTTATTAGATTATTTTGTATGATCTAGTTATACAATTTCTATGTTTCTTGGAACAAATAACTTTGTATTTCACTTTTAAGTCTTTGAGCAAGAAGGATTTTACTTATCAAGTATTATATTAGTCCAAAATCACTTGAGTGTATGAGTAATCATTGCATAATATGTCATTAATACTCATCTTTATGAATAATCACTTAGAGGAATGTGTCATTAATGCTCTTAAACTAAGGGTTTATGTTGCAATTGACAACAATTGTATAATGACGAAAATCAAATGAATTAAATAACAACTGAATCACTATGTTTGGTCATTATATTCTTAAGTAAAACAAGTTGCACTTTATCTATAACTTTTAGCTTAATAATAAGTGCTTAATTCAACGATTAGTATTAGAACTAAGGCTGCGAGTTCGATTTCTAGTGAAACAATTGTTGAGAAAAAAATTATTACACATGACAATAACTACCTCATGGTAAATTTCATGTGGGTATCTTTTTACTACATAATGAAATATGTGAACTATAATTAGGTGAAAGGATAATGACAACCACATTTTGTGCAAAGGTCATTAGGAATAATAAAAGGCAAATTGGTCAAACTCTTTCTAAGGTAGACACCCTCCTGATGTATAAATGCATCTCATAAGAGATCTTCTATAGTCCTTGTAGATCTTTATTGTATTGAACTCTTTTATTGAAGACCATTTGGTTGTAAATATCTAACAATCATACAATTTAATAATGGAATAATGTATCATTTGGTGAACAATACTTATGGAAGGTGTTTAGTTAGTTAGTTAGGATTTTGTTTCATAATTTGAACTAACTTGTAACCACATAAATATCCTATTAAGAGTAAAAAACTTGTTGAAACAAAAGATACACTTTTAAGATGTATTTTACATATTACACAAGATGATTTATTTATTTTCTAGCTTTGTATTTGGATAATAATATTTTGACCAACTTTTTTTGAACAACTTTTAACCCACTACTCCAATCATCCTTAGATCATCATATCACACCACTAAAAAAAATCAAAATACATAATTGAACAGTGATCGGAATGATAGGTTAAATGTGGGTCAAAATATCATTATTCTTATATTTCTTTTTTTTTTTCTTTATCCTTCATTCAACTCCATTTATTATGATTCACAATTACATTGCACATTTTTTCAATGCTCTTGGACTCATTTCAATATTAATATATATCAATCTTATTTATAAATTAAAATTTCCGAACTTTCATTTCGTTGATAACTCTTCGACTTAAACCTAAAAAGGCAAATTAAATGATAAGGCACATCTCCTATGATATGAGAAAGGAAAACATTAAAAGAAACCAATTGAAAAAAAAAATCTTATCTAATTTAAATATACATTGAATTACAAAAGCTCTAAATAATAGAACTAGTTGGGACACCTAAGACACATTACAAGTCATATAAAATTTTAGTTAATATTATAAAGTGACAAGCATGCACCCATTTTCCTACTTCTAAACATACAAATCAGAATATAGTATAAAAAGATTAAAAAGAATTAAAAATTAAAACAAGAAAAATAAAATAAATTATAAAGTAAAAAAATCAACAAAAAATTGTAAAGAAAATTACACATAATCAATTATAAAAATATAAACAATTGTACACACAAATATTGATAATATTTGCAACAAAATAATAAATTATGTTTTTAAACATAATTTATGATATAACTGATTAAATTCAAAACCTAATTTATTATATTTAAAAAATATATATAATAAAACATTTACTTCTTTATTATAATATAACAAAAAATCAAAATAAAAATATCATAATAATAAATGGATTAAAATAGTTCAAATTTTGATATTTGGTGAAGTAAATTATTTTAGTATTTAGTAATTAAGTTTGTGAGAATGTTTAGAATCAATCAGCTATATTGTGAATTAATGTTTTTATTTTTTTTAACAGTCGTGTGAAAAAAAATGATTTGAATTCAACTATCTAAAAAAAATTCAAGTTTTAATTAATTTTTTAACATGATTTATAAGTTTATAAAATAATTACTTCACATTTAATTCATTTTCATTTTTAATTCATATTTATTGTTATTCAATTTTAACTACACATGTTTTAATAATTTATTATATTATACTATTAATTTATTTTCTTCACTTTATCACATCAGTCAAATCCACTATAAATATTTGACTTATTTTGTTTCATTCTTTTTCAATCAAAACCACTTCTACTAATTTTTTACGCTCTTTCTTTTCTTCAAATTTTTCTTTCATTCCCTTCCCCGCTCAAACAAAACATTATTTTTCTTATGGAATATTTTTACCAAAGAGACTTTAACCAAACATAACCATGATACAATCAGACTCAATCTTTCTCCTTAGGTTGATATTTGTGTTCTTTATGAAGTTATTGAGCTACTCTTCATTAATTATTTCCTTTTAAAAATTCTAAATACAATTCCCTTTTTATTTTTTTCACAATAAATTTATTTCTTCTAATGAAGTTTTTTGTTTAGAAAATGGGCTACAGGTCCAAAACAGTGGAAAACTACAATGCAGAACTTCCACTGTAGCCCAACATATTTGAAAACCATTCAACCCCATTGGAAAGGAAAAATACAAGGCCCATGTTACTTTTTCCCTTTTTTTTTTCTCTTTCAACTCCCAAACTCTTTACATTTCCTATTTTGCCCCTTTCGTCACATTCTATCCCTCTATTTTTTACCTTTTCCCCCTTACTTTGCAATATTCCTCTCGATATATATACTCTTACTCCTCTTCTTCTCTCACTCCTATTCTTCCTTTTTCATTTTATTTTCCTTCTTACTTATTCAAAGAAACTTGTTTGTATGGTATATGAATATGAATATATAATGGAAACTTATTTCTATTTAATATTAAAGGTTTATGAGTGAAACATACTTTTGTTGTAGAATTTTTGTTTTTAAATAGTAAGGGAAATAAGAAAAAAAAAAGAGTGAAAATAGCATAGTCCAAAATATATAATGTTTTCTTTGGTTTTCCTAAGACAAAAAACTTTTGCCACTTTGATTAAACAATGAATTTTAGATTGACATGTCAACGACACACACATGAAGATTGATAAGTCTTAGAGTTAAGTGATAATAAAAATTGTTGAAGGCCAAACAAAAATAAATAAAATTGTTTGTCAAATTCATCACTAAGAACAAGCTAACTTGCATGCATCTACAAGTGTAATAGTTGACAAAATATTTGGTCATGATGCAATAATTTCAATCCTATTGTTAATACTTATATACCTCAATGTCATTACACTCAATTCGGTAGGATTATATATTATGAAGAATTGACCGAGTAAAATTTTGATAAAAGATTCTTAGACAATTCGATTAGTGTTAAACCATCAAATGTTAACATGTAACAAATAGTCTCCGCAGATTCTAATTTCATAATATTTATTGAGTCATGGACCTTTAAAATAAAAAGGTAATATATTTGTGATGAAATAAGTCTTAGTTAACCTCTAGCTAATCCTTTGAAAAATCATTATGCAAGAAATAACGAGGAAACACTAAAAATATATTTCATAGCTAAATATAAGTAACTAAATAACGATGAGCTATTTCTCGTTGTTGCTCACGATTTCAGTGTTTTATAACAAAACACCTTACTTTATTTTCTAAAAACAATAATAATAGATATATTAATATAATATTCTGTATCAAATAAGTTTAAAAGTGAGAAATACAATTGAATTACAAAAAAGAGATTAATTAAAAATATACAGAAAATAACAAATAGTTTTGTTGCTTTTCTAAGAGTTATTCTTGAACAATAGGCCATCACGAAAGCAACACCAACTGTCATTACACAGAGCTAAAGGAACCATTGCATAGAATTAGGGCCACCATTGCAGAGAGCTAAGGTCACCAACACAGAGAGATTGAGCCACAAAAATAGGGAGCTACTTCTATCAATATAGCTAGAGCATCAAAAAGCTAGACAACTAAAGCAACCAACAAATCTACTAAAATCGTGGATGATTATTTAAAGTTTTTGAATTTGTAATTAATTATGTACTAAAAAATCATCTCTATAAACAAGGGTATGAAATTTTTTTTGAATAAGAAACAGAGAGGGTTAAACAAAATTTATGATCATTGTCAAACTTTCTACCATATAAATAGTGTTCTAGATATTCAAGGTAGGGCTGGCAAAATGGGTCGGCCTAACCTATTTTGGCCTGACTTGTTGTTGGCCCATAAAAAAAAGGTAATGTTGGACTAGCCCGTCAAACAAAAACCAACACTGATGACAACCCATCTTTCATACGATGGGTAATAGGTCAGGTCGGGTTGACCCATCACTTTTTTTTAATCTTTTAAAAAAAATTAATTTGTTTTCTTTTTTTTAATTTTTAAAATTTGTTTATACATACATTTATATATTAAAAGCATATTTAATCATATAAAATATTTTTTAACTTTTAATTGATTAATTAATGTTTTTAGTTAGATAAATTAAAATAATTATTACTTTTACATGTTAAATTACTCTATTATAACTAATAATTGGAACTTAATTTATAAGTGTTAATGATTTAAATTATAATACTATTATATATTTACATTTTTAAAATAAATAATATAGAAAAGTTAAGGTTTTAAATTAATTTTTATTTTTATTTTTAATATTTAAAAAATGGCAAGAGGCTGGATCCGATTGGTCAACATTTTGACCCGTCAAATTGATTGAGTGAAATTCTCAACCCGGCCTATCCCACTTTAAATGGATCGACGAGGTTTTGCCATTCTTACTTCAAGACAAACAACATAACCACTAACTCCATATCATAATAAGTAGGATAATTTTTCTCATGTGTCTTTAATTACTCCAACACACATTCAAGCTCTTAATGTGATGCATTATAGTAAACCTCAAAAGTATCCATATATTAGGAATAATCAAAATTGATGTTTCAATCAATGCCTACTTTAATTCAAGAAAGTTTTGCTCACCCTTACTTATCTAAGAAGAAGGCTAATATTTCCTAGTTAATTGTATTAGATATGTCACTATCTTGAAAAATTCTTGAATAAACCTTCAATGGTATCTAACTAACGAGTGCATGGATTATAGCTCAAGAAAAAAAAAATAGATTAGAATAATAATTTTATATTTTTTGCATTGAGCCTATGTATTTCTTTCCACATGTTTATAACTGAATTATTTATGAACATTATTTTTTATTAATTAGATGACTTATTGGATGATGCTAATTGTCTTAGTTCATAATATAAATAAAGTTATGATGCGTTTTAGAAAGTTAAGATTTTTTTTTTTATCAAAAGCTATGCATCACTGTATCTTTTGATATCTCAACTAACTATATTGACTCTTCAAAATATATATATATCATTTATCATCACGTAAACAATATTGTCCAAAAATAAAAAATAAAATTTAAACAATTGAGGAGCCAAACCAAACTCATTAACAAAGTTAGTATATTTTAAATGGAAACTTATCCTTTTTAAGAAAAAAAAAATTGTCTGTACACTCAAAATTTTTAATTCAAGTCAAAAACTCTCCTCAACTTATCGATGATGAATGATTTTGTCTTTTTTGTTTCCAATTTCCATATGCATATTTTACTTTTTAACTGTTTGGTAGTAATTATGGAAAATGGTTCTATCTATTTCCTTAATCCTAAATTAGACGAATATCATCTAAAATCAAAGCTTAAATTTAATATCGTAACATTTTCATAACTTTATGCAAAGTATTGGTTATTATGTGATGTAATTAGCAATTAGACTGAAGGTTAAATTATATTTTTGGTCTCCATTTGCATAGAAAAATATTGATTTGGTCCATTTATTTTTATTTATCTCAATTTGGTCTTATGTTTGGAAAATTTGATGCAATAAGTTCTTATCGTTAGTATTGTAGTAAGAACGTTAAAGATGTGTCATGTGTCAGTTTCTAGTTTTTTAATTTTAATTTTAATTTTTTTAAACAAAATTAAAAATTTGTCATATGTCAAGTTGATGTCGTGTCATGTGACAGTGATAGTGTGATATGACAGTGATACTGTCATGTGTCACTATTACGCCAAGTGTCATTTCCTCATTTTCAATTTGATCCCTGTATTTTTATTTTCTCTCAATTTTTGTAAAAGTTGAGCAATTTCGTCACTTTCCAAATTCAAATCAAAATTAATTTTTATATAAATGTTATACAAATATTTTTATTAAATTTGATATTTTTATTATATATTTTTAACAAAATTAAGTTTATTTAAATTTGTATTTCACATTCAACTTTATTAAAAATTATTTTCAAAATTATTTGTTTTAAACTGTTATATATATATATATATATATATATATATATATATATATATATATATATATATTTTTTTTAAAAATTTTTACAATTGAATTTATACAATTGTTACACGAATTCAAACATTTGTATAGACATTATTAAACTTTACCAATTTTAAAAATATACAATTATTTGAAATATAAATTCAAATAAAAAAATAACATTAAAGTATGATGTAGTAAAATATTAATACAATTATTTGATTTTTTTTTCTATTAGTATTATTTTCTATTAAAAACTTTAAAGAAATTTTAAATAAAGTTCAATGTAAAATATAAATTTGAATAAATTTAATCTTGTTAAAAATATCTAATAAAAAAATATCAATTTTAATAAAAATATTTGTATACCATTTACATAAAAAATAAATTTGGTTTCAATTTGGAGAGGGACAAAATTGTTCAATTTTTTCAAAAATTAGGACTAAATTGAGACAAAATAAAGATACAAGGATCAAACTGAATGAGAAAATGACACTTGGCGTAACAGAGTGACACATGCCACTGTCACTACCACATCACACTATCATTGTCACGTGGTATGGCGTCAGCTTGACAAATGACAAAATTTTTATTTTTTTAAAAAGTTAACAAAAACTATTTTTAAAAAAAAAATAAAATAAAAATTGTAAGGCCCGTGAAATTTAATTAATTAATTAATAAATGCGGGTAAGGGAAGCCTTTATGACATTAAATTCTAAATTGTATGATGTGGAAAAGTACTAGTTCAAATGGTTGAGAGTACTTGGTTTGTGTCTTGGGTTAAGTCCTATGTATGTCATTTATGTGTTATTTATTTGTTATTTTTTTTATATATGTGATCATTCTGTGGGATGACATAATCGTTGAATTATATTAGTTAACAAAATACTTGAATTGGCTTCATGGTTTAGCATTGACTTGACATTGGCATGGTTGTGGGTTCAAGTCTTGGAGAACTCAAATTAAACTTTATTTTTGCTAATTTTAGTTTTGGGTTTGAATATGAAGAGTTGAAGGAAACCCGAGATGAATGGACAACTGAGGCTGAAAAGCAGTCCATAATGCACCCATGAATGGTAATAAACACTAACATTTAGTCATTTTCGTTTTTATGCCATTAACCCACATTAAGTCTTGATTAAAAAGCCAATTAGTGGGAAGAAAAAAGGTTTTCTGAATTGCCATTGTAGAACATTGATGGTTTAGCATTGACTTGGCATTGGCATGGTTGTGGGTTCAAGTCTTGGAGAACTCAAATTAAACTTTATTTTTGCTAATTTTAGTTTTGGGTTTGAATATGAAGAGTTGAAGGAAACCCTAGATGAATGGACAACCTAGAAGTGGCTGAAAAATAGTCCATAATGCACTCATGAGTGGTAATAAACACTAACATTTAATCATTTTCGTTTTTATGCCATTAACCCACATTAAGTCTTGATTAAAAAGCCAATTAGTGGGAAGAAAAAGGGTTTTCTGAATTGCCATTGTAGAACATTGTGAGGAGTGGAAAATTCAGAGAGAATTCGTGGTCTGGTGTGAAGGAAGAGCGTATTGGAAGTAGCAGTGAGGGGATATTGGTGATCACAAGGGGGGGCTCCTAATTCTCAATTTTCTTAAGCAAAGGAAACCAAGTTAGGGGAGTTTACGCGTTAATTTTTATGTTTGAGCATGAACTGAATAATGAATGGTATGAATTGTATGAATGACTGTTGTTTTGGTTGCATTTTTCGCGTTTCTGGAAACTTTTCAGAAATCGCCTGGCGGGTTGTTCATAGCCGCCAGGCGATACATGTATTTTAACATGTTTCTGGGTTCTTGAAGAGGAACTGCCTGGCGGCACATCCCCGATCGCTATGCGACGCCTGGCATTTTACCCAATTCTGGGTGTTTTTGGATGAAGGGCCTGGCGGTATTGGTTGAATCGCCAAGCGACACGAGCCAAATTGGTTCGCTGTTGGTATTTCTGGGTTTTGGGCTGATTCAGATCTGAGGGAAAGTTAACTATGATCAATAAAGGATGGTTTAGGTGTCGAGAAGTGGGTATATTCATGAAATTGAGGGCGAAAATGAATGGAACAATGGAGAGACGTTTTAGGGTTGACAATTGGGGAATTTTAGCTCTTGGAGTCAAATAGCGGGAATTTAATTTGAGTATTTCTATCTTTGAAATGGACTAATTCGTTTGTTGGGATTGCTAAATAATTGGAAGGGTGTGGTCAATCTGCATTGGGGAAATCTTGGTAGAGAAGAGTAGTGCAAGTGCGGGGGTTCTGGGAATTTGCCCAGAACCGTATGCACCGCCTGGCGGCACGGGGCTGGCCGCCAGGCGCCATATCAGAATGTTGGAATTTTCATGGCTGAGAGAGTGATTGAGGAGTCCGGTTTAGCGAAATGTAGGTTTGTACTATCATTGGAGTTGGAAGTGGTAATTGGATGATAACTCGATTGCTTATAGTAGAAACTACAGGTGTAAATTTTATGATTTGAATGAGAAGCAAATGTGATTACCATTTAGTAGACATTGCAGTATGAGTAGGGCCTAAGTGTTGTAACAATTGATGTGATATTAGTTATAATAATGTATGATGGTGGTTGTTGTCTAATGGTACATATATATATATATATATATATATATATATATATATATATATATATATATATAAAAGAGGATTAAACAATTTGGTTGTATGAAGACACCAAACTAAAGTAGGGGAGTTTGGCTAAAATAGTGCGAAATAAATAAAAGTGGTGATATTGGTATGGCGCCTGATAGTGTTGTTAGGCCGCCAAGCGATAGATATGAAACAAGGGGGGTTCTGGTATGAGTCGCGCATGACGGTGAGGGTGGTCCCGCCAAGCGATAGCTAAGAACTAGTGGGCTCCTGGAGTGCGTGCGCCTGGCGGTAGAAGCTGTTCTGCCAGGCGGTGTCTGCAAGGATTGATGGTTCAAGGGCGCTACGCGCCTAACAGTATGTGTCCCCCGCCAGGCGATTTTGCTGCAGGAGCCTTTGATTGCTAGTTCTGCATTGCGTGATCTACAAGGCTTTTAAGATGCTTTAAAGGTTGACTTGTTGGTGTTCCTTGAGTTGAGCTCAGAACGTACCCCTTGAGTTGAGCTCGGGATAGGGGTTAAGCACGCGACATTCCTCGAGTTGAGCTTAGAATGGCATCCCTCGAGTTGAGCTCGGGATGGCGGATGAACACGAGGAACCCATGAGTTGAGCGTGGGTTGGCGAGTGTTGCCGGGTGAGTGTGCTGGTTGTGGCTAGTACGGATGGGTCCAGATAGATTGCCCTCTTCAGTAGTTAGCAGACAAGTTTGGTAGTCTTGGGATGTTGCAAACTATGTTCGCATATGGGAGCTCCACCTGGTGTTACGGTGTATGATTTGGTTTCCTGCACGTGCTCTATCGGTTGTGACCGATAGGTATGGCAACAAGGCACCTTGAGGTATTCACTAGAAGATGTAGAACACGAATAACATGGTTGTGGCCATGTGAGATGGAATCAAAGAAGGAAATTTCTATAATGTGATTGTGTGATATAT
>Ga0214543_1005105_pt1 | contig 24445 bp, 17 predicted proteins | sample CNSS2metaG_FD_160094 | JGI IMG/M metagenome (GOLD analysis project Ga0214543, IMG submission 160094) | Root nodule microbial communities from cowpea collected in UCLA plant growth center, Los Angeles, California, USA - CNSS2 | ecosystem: Host-associated > Plants > Roots > Nodule | place: USA... | reverse complement strand
ATATATACTTGTTGTATCAGTAAAATGATAAAAAAAAAATATATAAATTTTGAGTTTATTATGGTGACACTCTCAAAATTTATGGTTAAGATCTGTCACTGTACATACATATATCATATGTCGACATGTATATTCCAGACATCGATATCTTATTTATATATTTATTTATATATTGAATGCCGAAATTCGATTATGTGATTTCTTTAATCAGATGTCATTGTCTTCATTTTTAGGATGCAGATTAGTTAGCGAGTCAAAGTCAATATTATTTCCATACTTTTGAAAAGTTTGGGGTGTTTGTTGGAGGTGTATGGAGGAACGGCCGAAGGCAAGCTATACTACTTATCACTGGATTCCAATCTAAAGGTGGAATGCTCTGATCATTTTCTAGACTTAATCTATTTTCTTCTTTTCATTTTGCAACTTTTGTTCTTATATTTTTCTAGTCTTAATCCATTAATCTGCTTTCTCTAGCCCCTGCTTAGGTTGAAAGCTAGATTTTTTTGTTCTACTATGGGTTAGACCTTTTTGGTGGGGAAATGACATGTGTATGGTGTGCATCTATGTAGTGTGGGAGTTCGGGATGTAGAAAAAATATTACAAAAGGTAATGTGTCCCTACTGTGCGCGAGGGGTATATACTAACAATACGAGAGTGAGAAGTTGTTGGCATTAGGGTTGTTGAAAATATTTAAGAGTTCAATTGTATAAAAAAACTGAATTGTTTGAAAAAAACTGCAATCAATTGGCCAGTTTAATTAAACGGTGAGTCTTGATAAATAAATCTTACTCTCATTTTAATCCTCTGGTTCATGTCTCTTAAACTGGATACTCCAGTCTTCTCTAATTGATAATACAAACACTTGGGAATCATCTTTTAAAAGCTAACTATTATGTGTGATTCGCACAAGATTTTTATCAACTGATATGAGAGTCTTAGACTATATGTCTATGACCAACTCGTATTGGCATCGGGACTGCAGACTGTAGTATATGTTAAGGAAATTGCAACTAATTTGCGTTCCACACTGGAAATATGAGTTTCTTATTTATAAGCTATATTTTGTGTGTGACTCTCCAAGGTTCTTATTAGTTCAAACAGGAAATACTACAACAAATTAATTATACTCAGCAACCATCTGTGTTCATATACACTTTAATAACATCTTTAAATTTGGCTATAGTGATTCCCCCGGCAGCAAGAGGCCACCTAGCATAATTTCAGGTATTAACCAATATTAAGGATCCACTTCCTAGTCAATTAATCCATCACACATTAGATAGACAGCTGTCTTCTTGACTAAGGATTCATCCCCAAAAAGCACAAAAATCTCCACCTTGTCTCCTGGTCCCAAATGTGATAATATGTCCTGCCAATCTATATGATTAAAGCATAGTACTGTCTGTCGCCTGTATATCTGGATGGTGCGCTTAGTGTAATTAACCATTAAGATACTAATAACATATTCAGTTGTTGCAAAGTTTCTGGGATTATATAAATTTACAGCACACAAAGTCATTCCCTTTATGAGACGATCCTCAGGCATGGTGAAAGTTACTGAATGTCCCTCGCCCATATGAGCTAACCAATAAGGATCTTTGTCGCCAGGGAGAAAAACATCAGAAGACACACTGTTTTCTGATCCCTGTAGCATAGGAAAAATAGCTTAGTCATTTTTGTCCCTGCAACGATTCTATTTAATATGGACTTTTTCAACCATTGTCATTCCAAAGTACAGGACAGACAATTTAAGAATATTGCAACTTATTAAATTAGAACATATGATTAGTTCAAAATAAAATCACTAGGACCCATTTCCGTTAGATTTAGATTTTTTATAATCTATGGGAATATAACCAGTATGAAGTAAGCATTGCAGGAAGCAAGTGGAAATCAAATTCTTAGTGCTTAATACGAGCATGATCACTCAGCTTGCTGGTGGTTATAGAAGGGAAGGTGCTAGAAAAAGGTGAGGATTGAAATTACTTTGAATATTTCTCAAAAGGGATATTTCATGTTCTTAAAATTAATAGCAAATATAGATAAAGAAGGAACCTCGAATATGCTCTTGCTGAGAGTATCGAAGACTTCTTGGTAACTTCCAAATTCAATCAAATAACGTCTTAAGGGATGCTTTGAAGTTTCTGGTGTAGATGGTCTTATTTCCGATTCAGTCAACTGTACGTCACGTATCTCCTCCAAAATTGCTAATACTTGTTGGGATATTTGAAACTCCTTGTCATAATGCACCAAAACATTACGAATATCTAAATCGCTGCTAAGAATTGGGGCTAGATCACCCAAATCATTATTCTCCATACTCATGGAAACTAGAGATGAAGATATGCCACGAAACGGACGAACACTAGACAGGAGATTAATTTTAGGTGATATCCAAGACGAAATGATAGAATTAAAAACAGTAAATGATAATCCATTATTTCCTCCTAGAAGTATATGTCCAATGCTTTTTGAGCTTACTATTGAAAAGGGAACTTGTTTCACAACAGTACTTTCAGAAATTAGAGTTGTCAATGATTCCATACGCAATATATCTTCTTCTAATATGTGAATCCTCAAACAACCAGACAGGATGAGAGTTTTCAAAGATTTCAACTTATATGTCTCAGTTGGGAGATTCCATAGCCTTCTACAGCCTTTCAAATTTATTAGCAGAAGATTGTGGAGATCTCCAATGGATTGGTGTACCTTGCGCAATCTTGGACAATGTTTGACAATGAGCTTTTCAAGACTTGGTAGTTTTGAAAAGTCGGGAGTTTCAATTAAGAACTTGGAATGACTAAGATTCAGAATTTTTAGCCACGGACAAACCTACAAAAAAAAAATATTTTTAAAAAAAAAAAAAAAAAAAAGAAACCGTGATACATGGCAATTGTTACAATTTTAATTACCCTAATAATGTGAAGAAAATGGGAAGTAATGTATACCTGGGGTTCTTTCCACATTTGTCTAAGATTACTCTGTTGGAAATCAATCACAATTGCCTCTTTCAGATAAAAGTTATTAGGTATGTATTTGAAAGGAAATCCTTGCCAGTAGATCCATCTCAATTGCTTAGAAAGATACCCATAATCTCCAGTCACTTGTACATTATCAAGTTGCAAGAATCTCAACCTCTTCATCTTCTCAAAAGCACAAGCTTTGACGAACTCACTGCTGGTAAACTGACAGTTCAGAGACAGTCCCTCGATAGCTTCTGTCCCCTGTGATGATAAGAGAAAAAAAAAAGTTAAATTATTTCAGAGGTCCCCATATTTGTAACGAATTCTTAAGTAGGTTTCCTAATTTTCATTTGACTCAATTGAGTCCCTAATTTTGAAAAACAGCAACAATTCAGCCATAACTGTTAAAGTTGCATAAACGGCATTTTCAGATGATGAAGTAGACAAGTAAAACGGATACGTGTCAGTGGTATTAAAAATTAATGTCAAATGTGAAATAAATTCATTGAAACCCTAAATGGATTCATCTTCTCCTCAACATCTTCTTCCTTGGAGTGATCTTCTTTGAACCGGTGCATTTCTTTCTTCATCCTACGTGTCACCATTATTGCTCACTAGAAAATAAAAAGTAAAGGAAAACACTTCCAAATTTCAAAATGCCTTATGAAGATTGTACTTACAGTATTCTTTGTCAGTACATCGAGCACATCCTTGTGAAGCCACAATCTTCTGCGCCTCCCAGGTTGCATTGTTGAAGTTTGACGAACAATCTCTCGTCCCATATCCCGGAGCAAACGGTGCATTCCAACTGCATTGTTCTTTTCAATTTTTATAAGACCACGTTCTATGAGAACTTTTATTCCGATATGAGCATGTAATCCACAGCCATTTAGTATCTTTATAACATAGTCTCTGTCTTTACCAATAAAAAAACAACATACATCAAGAAATATATCCTTTTCAATTAGACATAAGCCGTCAAAGCTTATTCTTAGGATGTTCTGAACTTGAGTATTGGGAATTATTTCTAGTTTTGACAATACACTTCTCCATTCATTCACTGACCTCTTCCTTAAATAAGAACCCAGGACTTCAAGAGCGAGTGGTAGTCCACCACAATAAGCAACTGCAGATCTTGCAAATTTAATGAAGTCTTCTTTTGGTTTTGCTTCTCCAAAAGCATGCCAGCTAAAAAGCTCTAGGGAGTCATTTTCGTCCAGTTTATCCATCTCATAAACATAATCAACATTAAGTTGATAAAGCAGGTCTAAATTTCTAGTTGTAATGATTATTACACTTCCTTGACCAAACTGTTTATCATTTCTACCGAGGTCTTTTAGTTGGTCTATCTCATTGACATCGTCAAGCACAATGAACAACCTTTTTCCAAAAAGTCTGTTCTCGATCGTAATTTTTTTCATCTCACCCCTCTCTGTCGTCACATTTGTTTTCAGGGCATCTGAGGGAAGTTTTTCTTGTAAATGAACAAGGTCTCTGCCATCTGTTTCACAAGCTTCTCTAATACCTTGAATGAAATTTTTATCACCAAATGTATAAGGAATCTGATTGTATATGGCTTTGGCTACGGTAGTTTTACCCGATCCTCCCATTCCCCATATCCCTATCATACAAACTTTGGTGGGTTGATTTTCAAACAATCCAATCACATTTTTCACGTGGGGTTCTAACCCAACAGGAAATTTAGTTGTACACAAGGGGCAGTCTAGTTTGGCGAGAACAGACTTAACAATTTCCTCCACTAGTTCAGCATCATTCCTTCGAGTTCAATAAGTACAAAAGTCGCAAATGTCAAATAAATGAGCGCAAAACAGTATAGAAGGAATGTTCAGATAAATATGCACTCTCAAGAAGAGCGAAAAATTAAATAATAAATCTAATTCTTTAAAATTGAATTTTTAATTGCAGAAACCGATTTTGCAGAACAAGTCTTCTCCTTTGTGCTTTAAGAGAAAGAAAAAAAAAACAATGAGATGCATATTTCCATAACAAATTAAAATTTGTATAGTATTATTTTGGCACTGAACAAATTTTTACTCACTTATTTTTATCAAAATATCTCTAAAAGCTAGTTGTCAAGGATAAAAAAAACATTTTCTTTGAAATTTTAAAGAAATTACGAGAGAAGCTTTACAAATTAATTTATATATAAATTAGATTTAGTTTATGGAAAAAAATTATATTTTTATTAAAGATAATTGTGTGGAACCACTTGTTTTATTTTCTATGCTGAAAATGTTTTAATAAAATTTTGGTTAAATTACTCTTATAGTCCTTGTATTTGTAGAATAGTGTCAAATTGGTCCTCTAGTTCTTCCTTGTCTAAATTTGGTCCTTGTTTTTTTAAATATGATTCAATTGGATCATCGTGGTCAATTTTGACCAAACAATATTAAAGTCAATGTCATGTGTCAAATTCGGGTTTTTTTGAATTTTTTTATTTTTTACATGTATTACTTCACAATTGTGTCATGTGTCAAAATGATTCGATTTTGATCCCTATATTTGTTTTTAGTTTCAATTTAGTCTCAATTTTTATAAAAAATGAAGCAATATTGTCCCTCCTTCCATTGACACTTAATAATTTCAATAATTAACAATTTTGTCATCATATATAAAGACATCAAGTGTATCATATTATACAAACCTAATGAAGATTAAGTTTCAAATAACTTATCATGTTATACAAACTTAGTAAAGATTAAAAATCAAATAACTTATCGCGCATAAGTTTAGAAACTAAATTTCTAGTTCAAAACAAAATTAAAGTTTAATGTTTTGTATAAAATTTAAAGTTAATTTAAAAATATTTCTAGATATATTTAATATAAATTTGTTAACTTCAGGAAGAATATTACCGTACGATTTATAGAAAAGTAAATTGAAACTAAAAATAAATATAAGAAATAAATTGAATCATTTTGACATGGTTAAGATGACATTAGTGAAGGACACGTGTAAAAATAAAAAAATAAAAATAAAAAGTATGTGATAAAACTAAACCGTAAGAACTAAATTGAATATTATTTTAAAAAAAAAAATCGGAAAAAAAAATTGAGGAGCAAAATGTCATTACTTAACAAATCCAAAAAGAGTAATTAAACATGAAATTTCCAAAAGTTTGGATTGACTAACCTGTGTTCGCTCTCCTCCCAATTAGGCAAAGTTCCAGCTTTGATGAGTGCGCTATTCCACCTCTGGAACCATGTTTTCTGATATTCTCCTGACCAAATTATGTGTTCAATTTTCATGACCTCTCTTGCAGTTGCTTTCAACGTATTTCCAAAATCGGATCGGTCAATTTCGTAAAACACGGGCATAACCATTAGGCCGTGAGTTTCGTGGCATTCAATGATTCTCACAAGTTCATCAACACTCCGAAAAGATTCAAAGTATGTTTTGGTGAAAACAACTATTCCAATCTGAAACCCTTCAATTGATGCTACAAATTGTTCCCGCTGCATATCCACGGCAAGGAGGTAAGGGTTTACTCCAGCCTGCAAAAGGGCAGAACTGAGATGAGAAACGAAATTCCTACGGATGTCGTCTCCCATACAATGGATGAACACGTCGCCTTCGATTCTGAATTTTGAGAAAGACGAAGAAGAAGACGCAGATGCCATCAAAGAAATTGAGGTCAACTGTTAGACGAGAAAGCAATAATCTTGAATATACTGACAGATGATAATTTTTTAGTCTTATCCACCTTTGCCTTGTACACTACTCTTATATACAATAAGACCCGCACTTTTTATTTAAAAAAGATTAAACTACTTAATACTGGAACTTAAACTATTTAAATAATTAATATATGAAATAAATGTCCTGTTACCAAAGTAACCCATTCTACTTTCACTTCATTCGAGTGTAATACGAAATCATAAATTGTTTTTTTCTTTGGATTATTAAGAAATTGGACTGGACAGGTAAGGCTATTGCTTCTTCACCATATCAAATTTCCCTTGCCACTCAATCATTCTGGATTTCATTTGTTGGAGAGGTAATTTAAGAGAGTTTATTTGAAGAATTTGAAATTATTTAAGGGAAATGCAATATTTATATGAGGAAATTGAAATTGAAGAATGTTAAAGAAGTATTTCAAATAATCAAAATAGTAAAATTTGAAACTTATTGGAAAAAGGAAATTGAAATTTCACAGATCCAGAAAGTCAAGTCAGCTTGGACCAAAGGTCAAGCTGAGCCAATCTAGACTAAAGGTAGAACCGAACTGAGCACGAGCCAGAGGTCGAGCCGAGCTGGCGGGAACCAATGGTGGAGCTGAGCCAGCGCCAGATAAAGGTCAAGTCGAGCCATTATGGGTCGAAGGTTGAGTCAAGCCGGTCGTAGGCCAAAAATCGAGCAGAGTTGGCTCGGGTCGAAGGACGAGTCTAGAGTCAAGCTATATTAGCCCGGGTTGAAGTCTAGTCGAACTAGCCTAAACCAAAGTCAAGTTGAGTCATCCCGCACCGAAGGTTTAGTCTGAAGTTGAATCGTGTCGGCCCAAGCCGAAGTCGAGCCCTGTTGGCTATGGTCAAAGTTGAGCCCAGTCGAATTGGATCAAAGTCAAACCAAGTCACTCGAATCAAAAGTCAGACTAACTTAACTCAGATTCAAGGATAAAGTTGAATTTGCCTTAAAATAAAAATTAAATTGTTTTATCCAAAAGAAAAATTTAAATTTAAATTATCTTAATTACTCTATCCAAATAAACTATTTAAAAATAAAGGGAAGTTAATTATAAATAATTCAAATAAACTATTTAAAAAATAAAGGAAAGTCAATCGTAAATAATTCAAATACTACGTATTTTAATCCCTTGAAATTTTTAACATTCCTCGTCCAAACACAAATTAAAACAAATTCTGATATTTTTTTTCTAAAAGACCATTATCCACTCCAATTACGGAAATAATTTTCCCATAGCTTTAATAGGATGCGGCGAGAAATTTGATAGGATGCGCCCTAAATAAATGATACATTTCGTACCTAAACTTTGTAATAAATAATTTTAAGAAAATCCTATTTACTTTTTAATTGTTTAGAAGAAATAGAAATTTATTCGTAAACTTTATAACTTAATGTTATATTATTTTTTACTTATCCATTACTTTGTATTTAGATAAGAAATTTTAACAATTTCAAGAAATGGAGAAACTTGATATTTGAATTATTTACAATTAATTTATTTTATTTTTTAAATAGTTTGTTTGAACAGAGTAATTAAAATATTTTATTTTTTATTTTTTTTGTTTGGATGAAATAATATAATTTCTCTTTTAACGTAAAATTCTACTTTAAAAGTATTTTGATAACTAGATTCTATCTTTAGTCTGAATAAACTTATATTGACTTTCGGTTCAGGTCGACTCATCTCGAGTTGTCTTGATCGTGAAATCGAGACAAATTATCTTGACCTTCAACTTGAGTTGATTTATCTTGATCATGAACTCATGATAACTCGTCTCAATCATGAACTCAGAATGGTTTGTCTAAACCTTCGACTTAGGTTAAATTAATTTGACCTATTTTAGTGTTATGATCAACTTATTTAAAGTAAAACATGTGTACAGACAGTCATTGAAAAATCAGAGATTCTACCTGGGAAAGCTATTTAATGTGAACATTAATCTAAAAAATCTAAAGGTTAAATTACCTTTTTGGTCCCTCTATTTGTCATGAAATTTCATTTTGGTCCTCACGTTTTTCGTTGTCTCAATTTGGTCCTCATTTTCTTAAAAATGATTAAATTTGGTTCTCACCGTTAACTTTGAACAGACGGTGTTAAAGTCAATGTCACGTATCAATTTCTGGATTTTTTGAATTTTTTTAATATTTTTTTATTTTTTTTTTATTTTTGACACGTGTCATTTCACCGTTGTGCCACGTGTCAAAATGACTCAATGTGGTCCATATATTTGTTTTTAGTTTCAATTTAGTCCTAATTTTTGTAAAAATGAAGCAATATTGTCCCTCCTTAGATTGAGACTCAATTTAATCTTTGTATACAACTTATGATGATATTCTTAATAAAATTGACATTTTTATTAAATATTTATAGAAATATTTTTAAATAATTTTTTTAGTTTTATTATTAAACAAAGTTAAACCCCAAACTTAATTTCAAAAATTAACAATTTTGTCATCATATATAAAGGCATCAAGTGTATCATATTATACAAACTTGGTAAAGATTAAAAATCAAATAACTTGTCACACATAAATTTAGGAACTAAATTTCAAGTTCAAAACAAAATCAAAGTCTAATGTTTTGTGTAGAATTTAAAGTTAATTTAAAATATTTATAGAAATATTTAATAAAAACGTTAATTTTAGTAAGAATATCACCATAAAATTTATAAAAAAGTAAATTTAGTGTCAATTTGAGAAAGGACAATATTGCTTCATTTTTACAGAATTTGAGACTAAATTGAAACTAAAAACAAATATAGGAACCAAATTGAGTCACTTTGACACGTGACAAAACTGTGAAGTGACACGTGTCAAAAAGAAAAAAAATTCAAAAAATAAAAATAAAAAATATTAAAAAATTCAAAAAATCAGAAATTGACATGTGACGTTGACTTTAACACTGTCTGGTCAAAGTTAATGGTGATGACCAAATTGAGTCATTTTCAAGAAAATGAGGACCAAATTGAGACAACAAAAAACGTGAGGACCAAAATGAAATTTCATGACAAATAGAAGGACCAAAATGGTAATTTAACCAAATCTAAACTAAAAATCAGCAATGCTGTTAAAGGGCCAAGGCTGCCATGGAATGAAAAATGAGGGCAACGAGGAACAATATTATATCTGTAAGGTTACTCTTTAAAACATATTATACGCAAATCAATTGCCTACATTTTTTTAGATTTTGCCGCACAAAATTGCACTAGATAGGAAAAATCTTCATTAAAAATCTAATAGACAGAAATAAGCATAGTAAATGTCACACAAATAATTTTCAATAACGGCATAACCCAAAAGTGGATATGGATCTCAGCTCCAAAATAACTTTTTAGCATATGAAAGTAATTCACATTTCAGAAAGGGAATCCTCTCTTACTGCACTTCTTTGATGAATCTCCTAATCTCTTAACCTCTTTTGTCCTTTTATAGAAATCCATCAATTCATTGGCAGCATCCTCGCCATGGCATTTGACAAACAAGTCCAAAAATCTCTTCTCTGGCATCCTAAGCAAACTTACTATTGTTGGTCCTATGATTTGCCACTTTGAATCCATATCTTGAATCTTCAATGCTAGTAGAACTCTTGGCTTCAAAACAGTATCCACGTTGGCATACAATAAATACGGCTGCTTTAGAACCATCTTAGCATCAAGCTTCATCGTGCCCAAAATGAAAGTCATGTTCCTCTGAACCTTGTCTGTTGACAATGTCAAAACATTAGGAGATCTCCCCATAAGACCAAATATCTCCTCTTCAGAAAACCCAAACTTTGTGAAATTCGCCACCTTCTCCCGGATAGTTTCTACGCGAGAGATTCCAATTAAAGTCACCATATATTTATACATCTTTGAATCCTTAGCAATCCCAGTTTTGCTTAAATATTCCAGCTTCTCAGCATCAAAGGAAGTCCTTGAAATAACCGTGGGACGCAAAAGCAGCATCTGAATTAAGTCCCCTTTTTTAACACCCAACTTCTCATAGAGCTCAACTGTGGCCTTAACATTACAGCGACCCTCCGATAGCAGCAATGAAGGGTTCCTCACAATGGCCTTCTGAAGCACATCCCTCGACTCAAACAATGATGTAAGATGTTCAATCCGCTCTTCTAAACTAGAGTTACTCCGACTCTGGAAAAATCGTGGTCTACAATTGACAATCTTCACAAGTTGAGAAGCACGCAAGCCCAAATCACTAAGCAGGCACAGTTTAGACTGAACCATCGAGGGATCAGCATTGCGCAAAGAGGGACAGCGCGAGAATATTCTCACCAAATCATCATCACTGCAACCCCATTTGCTCAAAAGTTCAGTAGCATCACTCCATTTGCTTTTATCATCTTCAACTTCAACCTTGGCTTCGGTGAGACAAATGGTCGAACAGGTGGTGGAACTGAACACTCGCAGAGCTTTTATACCTGCTGACAGTGTTAAGGGCTGAGAAAATTTTGACACAGTTGAGAGAAAACGAAGCATCAGAGTGAGACCGTTAATGCTAGGCTGAAAATTTTGAGGACGAGGAACAAGGGTAGGGATGAAATTTTGGGTTTTCTTAAAAAAAAATGATTTTTTTTCTTTTTTAAATCGTCAGAAGAGGAGGGTAAAGAGTGAATTAGATTTGAGTGATTTGGAGAAAAACAGTTACATAGCAAAATGTGATTGATCGAAGAAGTTGGACTCATGAATGCTGCCACAGTGCGAAGGGATATGCAAGTGGGAAGGAGAGGAGCACTCTGATTTCATTCTTATGGACTTACGATGTGAGAGCTGAGGACTCTGATGAAATGATGGAAGGGAAGTTACTTTGTACATAAAAATTACTTGGTACAAAACAATAACAACCCAATCTTTTTAACACTTTGCCTTTTTTAAAATAAAATTTATTAAAAGTATTGAGAAATATTAGAAAAAAATTCAATTAAATATAATCGACGAAAATTGGGATCTATTTAAACACAAAATCAGAATTATGATTTATTTGAAAAAATTTGACAAAAATTGAGAAAAAAAATATTTTAACCTTATTTTATATGACGAATTTAAACCTTTCGATCAAATTCAAAAAGAAAAAAAAATGTTCGACAAAATGTGTTTATCTTTATAAATAAAAGAGTGTGGTATTACATCATTGTTAATTGTCTAATATTCATTCCACGACACACGATTTTTTCTATACACCTTTAATTAAGTTCATCCTTTCTCTCAAATTGTTTACACGACAAACCTCCCACATAGCTCTCACGAGTAATATGTGTGAAGAGAAGTCTTGAAATTTTTATTGTAGTATTTATTTTCCCTGTTATAATAGAAACACTCTTTTTAATTTATTTTAGTATTTTTTTAGTAAGACATATGAAAATCATTTTTTTCTATTTTACTGTTCTAATACTTGAAGAGAAAAATTACAAGAAAAAAATTAATTCATCCTTTGTTCTTCTAATAGCTATTTCTCTTAATTTTAGAGACGTGTTTTCATATTAAATTTAGAGATACTGATATTTTAATTTTTCTTTTAGTAAAATTACATCAATAATAATAATAATAATAATTATTATTATTATTATTATTTACTTTTCTTATGTTTTATTTTTATTCTAAGAAAAAAGGTTGAAGAAATGGTGAAAGTTGAAAGGGGACAAAGGTTTTTTACAATGATTGATGAGGACCTCACTGTTGTGAGGGAGCCAGGAGGAAGAACATTGTCATCTCAATTGCGTTGTCATCGATTCTTAGCTCAGTGTAAAATCTTTCTAATGGTTAAACCGTTATTTTTTTCTTTATCCGGAAATACTCAGAGAATAATAATTTCAAATAATAAAGACAACATTTACATTAGGAATGGTAATGGAAGTTGATCTAACCCATTTAAGATAAATCTAAATTAAGCTCGCATATTGTAAACTAAGTTAGCTCACCCCACACAAATTATGTGGACTGGAATCAGTGGTCCATCTCGCACTTCACTTAACCCGAGCCCGCGGACTGAGTCGGATAATTGGGAGATTCTTAATTTAAAAAGCAATTCTTAACACATGACTGTTGCAACAATACACACAGCAAACATATGGTGTTCAATGTTGTGATTTTAAAGTAGAAATTGATAAAGCAACTTAACCATGCGTCTTGTAAAACCAAATTATTTGGTGTATGAGCTTGTGAAGCTTTCATCTTGGAAGTATGGAGATATGTAGCAATGCAATTTTCAGATGTTAAATGAGTGAGTGACGAATAAATTGGTGGATTACTCAAATAGAATAAGTTCAGAAGTTGCTCCTTCAATTCCTGTGTCTTTTAACAATTTAAGCTCATACGACTTTTCAAACTTTTCCGTTTAAGCAGCAAATTTAAACAGTAACACAAATTCAGCACCCAATTTAAACAACAACGTAAGTGTGGTGTGTGTGTGAGCAGCGTCGTGACCATGAAAATGAGGAGGATGATCTCTCTTTCTCTGCAGTGTCCACTTAAATTCAAGCTTATGCAGACAAGGCAACGTGACTTAATAAATTAGGGTAAGCTTATGTGGGCAGAGGACCAACCTGCACGGGCCATGACCAGTCTGCATGGACCGTAGGCTATGTGAGCCGAGTTTTAGCAGATCTCCAGAATTAAGTTTTTGGTCCGCCCATGCATTTTAGGTGGACCTACGGACCAGGTGGTCGAACGAGACTTTTATTGTCATCTCTAATTTACCATTTTTGAAATTGTTTATGTGAAAAAAGGTAGTGTCTACATTTATCTCTGATGTAGAAAACAATAACAAACAATATATCAGAGAATGCAGCGGATATAATTTCCCCTAACTTAGAAGAATATATGAGGAGCAATAATCAAAGAGCAGCAATAATAAATCGCCAAAAGCACAAATAAAGGCACCAAGATTTTTAATATGAAAAATCCCTCCAAATCAAGGGTAAAAACCATGAGTCGTCTAGACCAAAGAAATATCTTCACTATGATCAACAAGAGTACAAAAGAGTCTCAATCAATAGCACAAATTAGTGCCAACACCCAACCAAATAACAAAGCAACAAAGCTTTCAAATAGAGAAGAACAAGAGAGGAAAACCTCTAAAAATCATGCTGCAGTGCGAAATTAATATCTCTCAACTCAAACCTCGTATCAAAGACCGACCGGTCAGAATGAAGATCAATGAGTTTCGAACCTGCTGTAAAAATTTCAGCCCGATCCAACGGTGAACAAATCCGCAGCGCCGATTCTACTATGACAGCTCTGTGAAAAATGTGAACAGAATTTTCCCTCTACCTCTCCCTCTATGTGTTAGGGCTTTCAGTGTGTTCTAACTCTATTGTTCTGCCTCTCTCTTTATTTTATAGCCCCCTCTCCACTAGGTTAAGTGAGACATGGACTTCTCAAGTTTTTGGGCATTTTCTCCACATAGGAAGGGAGTCCAATACCCAACAATCTCCTCCTAAATTAACATAAAAATATTTCTTTTTTTCATCTATTAAATCAGGACAAAAAAATTCATTTTTTTATATCACTCGCATTTACGTTAAATCAAAATAATTTAACTTACATTAACTAATGTAAAATATCATTTTTGGAGTAGAATTCTTATCCATTTACTACAAAAAAATGTCTATATAACAATCAATTTTAGGGACAAAGAATTATTAGTCATCAATTTAGATATAAGTTTATAAATCAAGTATTATTAGTATTTAAAATAGTTTCTATTTTGACTAAAAAATTATAATTAATTTGTGAATTGGTTACTAAATTAAAATTAGCTACCAAGATTTTGACTACTAAAGAATTAGTGTCTAAATTGGTTTTTAATGTTAATGGAGTTGAACAGCATTATATGTTTGATAGTTAAATATGAACATTGTGAAAGTTGTAAAAAAATGATAATTTCATACCTACCAATTCCAAATTCAAAAGAATTTATGCTTAGTTAAATATAGGTTGAGATTCACAAATTATAATAGTGATTAAATAATCAAGCAACTATTATATACGACAAATTCAAAAGAGTTATAGATAAGTTTGCTAATTTTAACCAATGTATTAAGGGTATTGAAATCAAGACATCAAAGAGGGATTAGAGGTGAAGGCATAAAAAAAGAATGATATAAGATAAGGATGTTAAGAACAAGATGAAGAGAAAGAGGTGACACATGGTGTCAAAGAAGGGAAATCGAAAATGGAAGCCAACATATGAGTGGAAGAAAAAAAATGATCTAGAATTCAAAATGTGCATCAAGAAAGGCGTTCGCTTGACATAATCAAAGTGAGCAACACGAGATCGAATGGGAAGTTAGCATATGATAACTAGTGCAAAACATGGGTTTAGTAGGCATAATTGACATAATGTGGGCGATTTTGAAGCAATTATCACAATTTGGTTAATTTTCTATTATTTTACTTTAACTCAACTATAGAAACAGGGAAGAATATAAATAGGTTATTCAAATGTAAAAAAGTGATGACAAATTGTAGTTACAATTAAAACACTATGAAAAAATTGCAAACAAGAAAAGTGATAAATCCAATGATGATTGGAAAGGTGAAAATTATTTTCTTTTTTTTTAATAAAGATGGATGACGCAAGTATGCATGATTTGGTATGATGCATGAAATGTCTTATGTGGGTTTTTTGCTTTTGATTTTTTTTGAAAACAAGTTTCAATTGGTCCCCGTTTCATTGTTATTTCGAATTCATAGAATCATTCTACTTTGATTTTTATTTTTTTTACTTTTCGAAATCATTTCTTTGGTCTAATTAGTTTACTAACGAACTAGGGAGTTACCCCAATTTGAATTGGTCTCAAGGCATAAAATGTGTTTGTGCTTGCTTCAATTATTGATGGTATGAAGAAAATGATGGAGACTTCAGAAATTTGTCCCTAGTGTGAGAGTCTAGGATGGTTTTAGGGTGCAAAAGCGTGTTTGGCTTTTCCCAAGTGAGAAGGTTGAAAAATGACAAGATCTTCACAAGTTGCCCTTAATGTGATTCTAGTTGTCAAGGTTAATAATTGCCTCAATTCAGGATGAATGATAGGAATATATGAATTACAAACAAAGTGATTGTCCCAGTTTGAGTTTGGGATTGATAAAGATGGACTATGGTAAGGTTGGTCAAGGTTTAGGCTCAGAGCGAGGGATATGGTAGGAATCAAAGATGGAGCTCCATGACAAATGAATTAAAATTGGATAGCCCTAATTTAACTTGATTGCTTGATTCCTCATGCTAATTTTGGAACTTTGGAAACCTGTCAACCAAAAATAAATTGCCCTAGTGTCTAAAAGTAAATGTTTTAACACACTTTTTCAATCTTGTTTTTTCTTTTTTTTTTTCATTCTTCTTGTTAACTCCTGTTTTTTAGAACAAACTTGCTAGCACGTCAAAATTATCCTTTAAATTAAAACCTTTTAAATATAAAAACCAATCTTTGATTTATGTGGACTTTATTAGGCTTCTATTGTGGCCAAGGCTAAGGGGTATGAAAGATAGTAAAGACCCAAAAACTATGTCAAGTTATTTTGAACATGGATCTTTGGATAATGTTGCACTCAAAATTATTTGACTTCTTTTTGTTCACCCTTTTTAGTTTTCTTTATCTATTTTGACCTTTAATTCCTTTTCCCCGAACTTTCACCTCTCTTTTTGTTATTTTCTCTATATAACCAAATCATTTTTTCCTTTTCAGTTTTTTTCAATCTTTTTGCACTAATGAACTACTGGTCAAATGAAGCAAATGCAAACATTATATCGACTCTAAGTATAAGGGTGACTCTTGTCCAGGATAATTTGAAAGAAAAATTTGTTCTATTTTTTAGTCTCAAAATGAGTGGTAAAAGATAATAATTTATTATTATTATTATTATTATTATTATTATTATTCTTTTGGAAAAAGAAAAATTGACGTTCATCATTCCAAATCATGATTGCTTTATTTTCAAAAGCTTTAATCCACATGAAAAGAGTTTGATTGATGTTACAAGCTGCCCTTTTCTTTTTGTTTTTTATTTTATTTTCTCTCTCATTTTTATGTCTTATTTTTGGCTAGACTTCCTTTTCGGGTTTTCAATCTACAAATTTCTTTTCATTTTTTTCATTTTGTGTTAAGAAAGTTGTTTAATCATCCTAAGACAATTCCCCTTCTGTGATAACCTTCATGGAAAATGAAAGTAAGGTTTACAGTGGAAGGGTGGTGGAAAGGGAAATGGATTTGAGCAATTTCTGGTATGTAAGATTAGATGGATGTTTCAAAAAAAATGATATGAAACGGTATTTTATTTCTTTATTCAATCCACTGATTTGACTAACGAATTATCATTTTTCATAAGAAAGATTCCAAGAATTTGGTGATAAGCAAAATGAGAAATAATTTGAATTTATTGTAGTGCAATTTTTTTGGCTTTTTTTCAAAAAATTATGCTAATGCATGTTGTGTGTTTAAAACTATGGACACAGTATCATGAATGAACACATAATTGGAATGCAATGCATGGTTGTGCATCAAAAGACTCTTATTCACGTGATATGCTAATGAAATGTATGTTTATGCCTTATGAGGCTTTTTCTCCTTTTTTTTTTCATGATGTGATGATAAAAAATGTGATGAATTTATTATTATATACACGAAAAAGTTAGGGTAAAGGACACAAATAGTCGCCCTTTAGTGCCTTAACATAGGTTCGATACATAAAGTTCTAATGCAAAGTATATGCAATTACAAGGATAGTTCCTTAATACCTAAAGATCAAGGTCACTAGAGCTATAGCCCATTTCACGACACTTTCCACGATAACAATGAAGCAAACAAACTCTAGTTGGGTTCTGATAATAATCATAATAACCACTTAGGAAGTACATCCATTGTGACACTACACAGACCCGGGTATAGGGCCCTACCCATGTAATGCACAAAGTGATTGTGTGCGTGCGAAGGGAGAATGCAGTGTATACCCAAACCACCTACAAAATAACTAGAAAAGTCTCAAACAGATATATAGAAATGTCATCTATTCTAGGGTTCAAAATCCGACAATTATTCTAAATATCAAAATAAAGAAGAATTTACATATGCAACTATTCCAAATATCAAAAAGAGACAAGAACATACATACCTAAGAATAAAGGGAAAAGAAAAAACATAAAGAATAACGACATCAATTTTGCACATTTAATTAAATGACATGACTCTCTAGCGTCCCTAGTGAGTTGTCATTTATCGCAACTCAAATCACAATGGGAAGGTGAACCAAAAATTAGATTCTAAAAATAGAGATTTTAGAGTCGCCACCATAATTTATTCTGAAAAACTATGGAAAATCCAAAAACATAAAGTGTGGTCTATGAAACCGGATTTTGGATGCAAGAGTCGGTTACACGTAGCGAAGTTGTTAGCACCTTACAACGCTCGTCCTAAGACAATACCTTTGATTAAATGTGTAAAAATATATGCGATTTTCAAAATATTTAATTTTCTCCAAAAAATAATAACAATTGTTCAAAAATAAACAATATTTTTTTTCACCCGATAAGGATGTACCTCGCTTTTATGTATCTCTATTCATAATGTGAAGAATCATGGTTACATAGTTCTTTATGGAAACCTATCTAGATAATTGTTTGAGAAACTTTTGATTTTTTTGGAAGTGAACCCGATAAGGATTGAACTTGCACCATTCACAATGGCGAATCATGGATCATATAGTTCTAAAAGACTATTTGTTTAAAAATGTTTATATTTTTAATATTTTAAATTTTTTGTATTTTTTGAATTAATTGAAAACAGATGTCAAGCAACGCGCCGATCAGACAAACACAAAAAAAATAAGGAAAACTATTTTTTATGATTTTTAGAACAATATATTTGTGAATATTAGAAATAATGTCCTTTAAAGAAAATGCCAAAGTTAGGTGCAAAAGAAAAAACACATACAATGTTAAAACAAGATATAATGACAAATTGAGAATGCATAAATCAAAAGAAAAAAAACTAGTAGTGACATACCTTCCAAACTTTTCAATTCCTCTCATTCTTTATCAATCTCACTCTTTCGTTACCTACATAACAACTGAATTTTCTTTTCTTTTTTTCTTTTTTTTTCCTCTGCCTCCTTCTCTAAGTTTTTTGTTTTTGTCCTAAAAGAGGTAAATAGTAGGTGTGTTTGTCTGAGTGACGATGGGAAAGAAAGAGAGAAGTGTGGAGAATCTTTTTCTTTCATCTGACAAATTTGTGTTTATATACACGCATTACAGTACACATGTAATCATGTAATAAAGTCAGCCTTAATTATAATGAACAATATAACACATAAATCATATCATAACATAATATTAGTGAGATTGATTATTGATGGGTTATTTTTCTTCATATGGGTTGTCATTGAGAGATTGTGGTTGTATAAATTTTTAAGGCTTTTGGATGCCTTCTCCACATATCCCAATTGACCACATTTGTGGCATTTTACATTTGGCCTCCACAAACACCATTGGGTTGATGGCCTTTTTTCTTGCAATAGGGATAAGATGGAAAAACATGTGTGTTATTGTATTTTCTCCTTCTGTTGTTTTTTATTATGAGAGTATTCTCTTCAATGTGATTTAAAACACCTTCAATCGCATGATATTCTCTCATTAGTCTTCGTTGTTCTTGTGCTTGGAAGGCATGTATCACCTCTGTCAAAGTAATTGTAGATAGGTCTTTTTTTGTTTTCTAAGGAATTAATAAATGCTTCATATCTTTCTAGCATCGTCACCAGAATTTTCTCAACGAGTTTGGAATCTAAAAACTCTTTTTAGAACAATTATATCTTGTTGGCAATACCCAACAATTTGTTTGAGTATTATTTAATTGTCTCATACTCCTTCATCCTTTACATCTCAAACTCCCTTATCAAGTTCAAAACTTTCATGCCTTAAATCTTCTTGTTCCCTTCATATTCTCCTTTTAAGTATTCCCAAATTTCTTTGGGAGACTTTAGGGTCATGATCCTGGTAAGGATCATTTGTGAAACACCTACAAGCAAGCATGACTTTGCCTTTGATTTTCTCGTCTTTTTATCCTTGTGCATTTTGATTTGAGTCAGGTTCTTACGACCTATAGAATGGAAGAAAATATATTACAAGTTGTTATTCCACTCTTTAATGGTGAAAACTCACATTTCGACTATTCCCAATAATTCTAACTATTATTTGGGATATTCATTCCTAATCATAATTTTCTCTAACTTGAAAAACAAATATTTCAAAAGATTTTCTGATAGCCATTTGACATGTGAGGGGTGTGAAAAGTAAGGAGTGGTGTAATATCCCGTCCGAATATTACGGATTTTAAATAATAAAAGAAAAATGTAATAATAATACTTCATTTATTATAAATCATTTTCCCAAAATCGTGGGAATTTAAAACTTTATTACAGCGATAAAACCAACTTAAATCCAATTTTATAAACACAATACATTATCAAAATCAATCTCATTATAAAGCCAAGTTCTATAATTCTAATGATTACAAAAAATCCTTAAAACTCATAAAAATAATGAAACGCTGCCACAAAGTTTCCCAACTAGCCCACGCTCCGGATCTACGCTCCACTAGAACCACCTGCAACGTCATCTGCTCCCGTGCACCGTGTACACGATCATCGCCAAACACACACAGATAGGGTGAGCTAAAGGAATATAAACATATGCAACAATTTATATAACAAAACACACACATTAAAAGAACTCCATCCTTTAGTCTCATCACACATGGCCACCACCATGTAATCTAGGTTCTACGTCTTTAGTTGATAATCTCAAGCTATCGTTGTTGTCCAACCTACAAGCCATCACTTGTAGAACATATGCGGGAACACTCGTTATTCCGTGTCATAACTTAAAGAATGCTCGTGTTACCCTCCATCCTAAGCCACAAGTCCAGGAATACTTCAGCAGCTGACCCTTGAGATATCGCCCAAAGCCTCATACACCACACACATCCAAAGCAAGCAAAACACAATGTCTGCTTCATCAAAAATCGTTTGGCGCTCCACACAAGTCGCCAGGTGCAAAAGGCTTCCAGACCGCCTGGCGGGGGACACGTGCCGCCAGACACCAAGCGCCTCTGATGCTACTGTTTCTACAAGTATCGTCTAGCAGAACAACCCTTATCGCCAAGTGCCACACGTTTCAATTCTCACTAGTACTTGTGCAGTACTGATTTTTAAGCACCCAGAACATAGTAAAAAAGAAAGTTTAATATGGTTCTACCAAGGTTTGAACCCATAACCATGCCAATTACCAAGCACATGCACAACCATTAAGCTAATTCATGTTTCTTGATAATTTCTATAAATATAAGATTATATTATCCCTTTTCACGCTCAACATATTATTATTATTAAAATTACACCTAAATGGTATGCATAGGATTCAAATCCAAGTCCTCTCAATCTAACTAAGTACTCTCAACCATATGATTTAGCACTTTTCCACATCATAAACCTGAACATTAAATGCCATAAAGGCTCCACTACTCGTATTTATTAAATAATTATTTATTTACTCATTTAAATTTCACGGGTCTTACAAGTGGGGATGAAGATATGTATAAAAAATCCTTGGGTTGTTAGGTTCATGAAAAAGGGAGTGATAATTAAAAACAAAATGGTCTTTCCCCTCATTTTTTTTTTCATCTCTATATTTTTATTTATTTATTTTTCTTTTTATGCTAAAATAAAAGTTTTAAAATCTCTAAATAAAACTTATTTAACCTTTATTAATTAAAAACATAGTTTTTATATTTTTCAAAAAAAAATTAGTTTCCCGGATGAGATTGGGTGTTGACAAATATGAAGTTATGTTTTTATTAATGTCCTCTCTAAGAAAATCTTAAAGTACAAAAAAAAAATTCCATTTTTTTATCAAATAATAATTATTTATATAATTGTTGAGTTGATTTGGGTTACTCAAAATATATTGAATAGGAATTGAACCAAAATCTCTGAGAAACAAATTGGCATGCTCAATAGAGCCTTGTGTTTTTATATTTACTCAAAAAAGGCTAGTTCTAAGAGAGTGTAACTTGAGGGGTGTAAACAATGTATGAAATTGAGAAATGATAAAGTAATCTCATCTCAACATACACAAAGTTCAATAACTTAATAACTAATGAATCACTAGTGCCTCCATTCGCTAATGTCACTTAGTCGCTAATGTCACTTAGACTGGGCAAAAACCTTAAGGGTAACTAGTAGCCAAAATATTGGTCAAAACATGTCTTCAATGCAAATAATGAGTAACCTTGTACCTATCTATGCTAGACCCCACGTGATCACAAAAAGCAAAACAAGTGCCACATGGAGAAGGTAATTTTAATGTGATTGGATCATCAACGCAAAATCTTAATGAGTGATACCCATGGGGTATGCCTACATCACTTGCCTCAAATTTTTATAGGATGAACAATATAGATCCATTGATTGGAAGAAGTAGTGTAGAACTTAATACATAGGGACAAAGATATCTAATGCATTCTCAACAAATTGATGCTAATAACTATGAAATGGTAAATGTGTTATCGATCCAAATAACAATTGTGTTGAATTCTTTGGTTCAAACTACATTTGATGGTTTTCAGAAATTAGCATATCAAATGGTTTGAATAGGGGATGCTTTGGCAATCCCTCAAGGAGAAAATGTCAAAACTCTTCAGATGAATAATAATGTTGTTAATCGACAAGAAAACACTAACTATGGAACATAGGACAACATAGTCAATTTTAATCCAAATCAAATGATAAATGTCCAAATTTTTATGAGAGGTCAAAACGTTGATCAATTATTAAACTTGAGGCAAAATAGAAGAAGAAACATTGATTATATAAGAGATGATTTTGGTTATAATCCTAATGCAATGACATAATATTTAATATTGGAAATCAAGTGCCTAAACAAGGCATGGTGTTTGGACCTTATAATAAACCTTATTTTATATCTTCTTTTCCATTTTTTTTTCTTGAGGCTGAGTTGCCTTGAGTGTATATAATTCCTGAATCCTCTAAATTTTTTGAGAGATTGAGGAGCCCACAGTTGAGCATGTTACAAGGTATCAAATTGAGTATGGAGATTTAGCCTTGAGTGAAAATTTGGAAATAAAATATTTTCCTAGTTCTTTAACAAAGAGTGTCTTCACTTAGTTTACAACTCTACCTCCAAACTTGATACATAATTGGGTTCACTTAGAAAGGAATTTTCACAAAAATTCTTTAGAAAAGAAACCCAGATGAGTCTAATTTATTTAACGAATGTGAAAGGATTTAATAATTTGAACATAAATGATTATTTGAATAGATTTCAACAGATGAAATCTCAATCTTTCACTCAAATTCCAAAACATGAGTTAGTTAGAATGACATTATCTGGTTTAGAATTTTCGTTACATAAAAAATTCGTGAATGTACTTTTAGGAGACATGGCACAATTTGGCAAATAAAGTAAGAAGAATTGAACAAATCAAATATGAAAAAAAAAAGGCATTGAAGGTTTGAAAAACCTACAAATAAAGAAAGTGTCTAATGTAGGTACTTTAAGGAATAACTTACCTGAAAGGATAAGATGACTAATTAAGTGAATATATAAGCACTCCAAGGAATAATGAAAGTAAGGGTGAGGAAGTTAATATAATCGAGTTAAAAATAGGGCCACCCTATACATGTAAGTTACTACAAAAAGGATAAATGAATGATAAGATGGCAAATCAAATTTATTCATTTGATGTATTGGAAGCTAATCAAATATTTGATGTTTTGTTGTAAGATAAATAAATAAAATTGAGTGATGATCATAAACCAGCTTCCATAGAACAAAGAAAGGGAAGAAAGTATTGTAGATTCCATAATGTTTATGGTTAGATGACTATTAGTTGGGTGCATTACAAGAATACTAGTTAAGATGTCATAGAACAAGGTACATTGAAATTCTAGGAAAAGCTTGTGAAGGTGGATACTGACCCATTCAAGAATCAAGTAGGGTACTGAGCCACTTTTCAACATTGTTGATGGTGTTGGCAAATGTAGCATTGTGAATGTTATGATGGTTGATAATGGTATTGAAGATAACGACCCTAGACATCTTAAAGTGAACACATCAAAGGTGAACTTCAAATTTGATTTGGATGAATTCAAGCTTGAACAAAACTTTTATACTGAAGCAAGAGAGTCAATTATAGATTACCCGACTCAAAAGAAAGATATGAAAATATAACATGTGTGCAAGGTGCAACACTATGTTTTATTGATCTGTTACGAAACTTTTTGAGGTTGAAAGGAGAAAGAACGTCAATATAGTTAAGAACAAGCAGCAGATGACTTAAATCGAGGCTAAGAAAGGCCAACAAAGAATTTTATTCTACATGCGAAGGTGTCATTGAATGAGTGGGTTGAAAGGCACCTATTTTACCTTAGGAATCAAATGCATATATAAGAGTAAAAATGTATTTTATAGATTATCATTCAGTTCAAACATAGGGGAAAACTATCCTTCGTTCCAAAAGTAGTACCATTAGAAGACACATTGGCTAAAAAGACAAGTTTTATGGATACAAGTGCAAGATAAAAGGGTTTTTTAGTAAGGTAGTCAAAGTCAACCCAATCAAATCTTCGCAAAGACTTCAATTACTCAAGCTGAAGACATGAATTCGAGTTATTAGGACTTCAATGTTAGGATGATAACATTTTGACCACTTCAATCCATTTTCATTTTCTTTGCTAGAATTTAATCTCCATAAACCATTCCATCTATATATATATATA
>Ga0214543_1005104_pt1 | contig 24454 bp, 8 predicted proteins | sample CNSS2metaG_FD_160094 | JGI IMG/M metagenome (GOLD analysis project Ga0214543, IMG submission 160094) | Root nodule microbial communities from cowpea collected in UCLA plant growth center, Los Angeles, California, USA - CNSS2 | ecosystem: Host-associated > Plants > Roots > Nodule | place: USA... | reverse complement strand
ATCATCTTCTTCTCTTGAGCTTTGTGAAAGGAACCTTCACATCTAGATAGCTTGCTATCTTAATGTCCAGTGGGGATTTCACTTAGCTTTCTTAATCAACTCACACCATATTCAATAATCTTAAAAAGGAACAAGATAATCCTTCATCATTTAGTTTGAGACCTGAAGTTATCTGAGATTTTGATAAAAACCTACAAGAGGTAGTGGAAAGCATATGGAAGGTGACTTAGTATATCTAATACAAGTTGATTGGTCAGGTATGAAGGATCGTTCAAGTTTTAAAGTTGGAGGTTAGGAGTTGCTTTGAGAGTAGTGGCTAAACCAATCTACACTATTGAATACTTTATCACTTAGCACAGATGTGAGTTTTTAGTAAGCCTAGGTGTTACAATCGTTAAGTTAGTCATGTCTAGGTGGGTGTAGTAGAGAAAATGAGGAGAGCATGGTTTTCTTTCTAGCTGACGAGTGAATTTTCGAGGACGAAAATTATTCTTGTTAGGGAGAATGTAAGACCCTAGAAAATTGCGTTTTAAAAGTGATAGTGGTTTAAAATTAGTGAGAATCGATTATTTTAATATTAAAACAGTTTAGTATAAATAGAATCGTTATAAACGAGTTACATTATTTTTAAAACACACCATCTCTCTAGAAACTACTTTTCTAGAATTCTCTAACTTCTCTCTAGAGGTTCTGTCTCTCTGGTCGTCTGATTGAAGAACCGAGACCGTAGGATTGATCCTCTCGGCGAGCTCTCTTCCGCTTGCATGCGACGTTTTAATCATCAGTATGAGTCTTTGCTGATCAGTGATCATAATGGTAGATCCTGCTCATTTTTATGATGTTTCTATGTGTAGATAGAGCATCCTGTGGAGTTAGATGCGTTTTGGTGTTCTTTGAGCGGTTTGGGTCTGCAGAGTCGCTTTGTCAGGTAAGGGAAGCCGATAATTGACTTTATTTAGAGAGTTCAATGAATATAATAGTGTGTAGTTAGAATTGACTGCTTGATTTGCTGTGAATTGTGAACTAGTTGATGCTTTATATAAGTGGAATTGTGAATGCATTGTATGAATTGAGGTTGAATTGGAAAATGAACACTTGAATCATGGCTTTAATTGGTATCATCCACTTTGCTTGAAAACCATTTTGAAAACTATACAACACTGTCAAGGAGTTGCCAATTTGGGTCATGAAATCAAGTGAAACATCTCCCAATGAAAACTAGAATATGTGTTGTTTTCTGGTGCAAGGCTGAGCCTTGAAAAATGCAAGAGGATCAACGCTGAGCGCTAGCCCAGCGGTGCCTAGCGTTCAAAAAATGCGAGAAGAATGAGGCTGAGCGCCAGCCGAGCGGTTCCCCAGCGCTGGGAGCCCTGCAGGTCTAAAACAAAATTTTAATACTGAGGCTAAGCGTTGGAATCTGAGGATGAGCGTTGAACTGCCAAATTTTATGTGTTTGTTGTTTTGATGTGTTTCATTGCATTAACTTATCTAAAATGGATTATTTTGACTGTCTTGGTATACTTTGAGGGAGATTGGGTGAATATGGATCTGTTGTATATGAATTATGGAGGAATTTCGTGGAGAAATTCTAAGTGTGGATGAGGTAGGGTATGCAAAGACATAAAGACTCAGTTTTGGTTGGTATCCTGACGCTCCAATAACCATTAAGGCTCATATAGAGTATAATGGGTTATGTCGTGAGTAGTAGCAGGAGGTCTTAGCCACTGGACTCGATCAAGTCTTTGGCGCGAAGGAGACTTACCTGGTGTGATGATTGGGTGATAACCCCTTGAGGTCAAACTCTGCAAAGTTTGGGAATCATACACGGTGCAAGCCACCAAGAGGTCCAATGTTAATTGCACATATCCGGATAATTGAGTCTAGAGTTGAATGGCGTATGAGTATTGGAATGTTCCTGTGTGAATTTGTGATAATTGATTATTATGCTCTTACTCTAATGTAACCTTCTTTAAATCATTATTAGCTTACCCTTGCTTTTTGTGTTTTTGTCTCGTGTTGTATGTTTCCTTTTGCGATGATCACCTTAATGGTGGGAGCAGATGTGGTTGCAATGTCAGAGGCACTTCTAGAGGATGAGGAGCCATCGTTTTAGGTGGGAGCTTTAGTGGTGGTTAGTTTAGGTATATTTTTATTAGTTTAGTGTAAGTGTATAAGTGATATATTTTTATAGTCATATCTTTTGTAAGACTGTATTAATATATTGTTTACCTGTTTTGGAACTATGATGAAACTCCCTATTTTTATTAGTCTTAAGCTGCTAAAAATTGGAATGGTACAAGCACAATACAAAATTAATTTTTAAATCAACAAATTCAAAAACAAATAAAATTATTTTTTATTTCTAATAGCTAATAACACATTAATAATTCTATTATTTAAAATAATTTATTTAATTTTTTCTATTTCATTAATAACAAAAATAAAAATTAATTATATTTATTTTAAAAAAAAAACTTCATATGGATTCTATCATTTCCATGTGCCATATGTGCTTCTTGGAACTATAATGATGAGCTTTTCCTTAATCTTAAGAACTACCATTTGTCTCTCACTAATTTCAGTGAACCACCTATATGATAGGATTAATTAAGAGTTAACTAAGTGTTAAACATAGGATTAGTTGAGTTAAGTTTAGCTTAAGTAGTTTTATGTTTACATTTTCATTTTTTACATTTTCTAAATACTTGATGAGTGTATATCCCTCTTTTAGGTTGTGACATCTCCTATATGAAGAGCCTAAACTCTGTTATAAAATCACTTTTGAAGAGTAAATGAAATCACTTTTATAAGATATGTTTAAGAATCTTGACAATGTTCTCGTCTTACTTTGGTTCTTATCTGAAAAGCATTTTCAAGTGATAAATCCTCTTACCTTTTTCAGGTGGAATGTTTTTGATGCACTTATTTCCTTAATACATTATCTATCTTCTTTGGTTACTTTTTCTTGTTTTCTTGTTTAATTTTTAAAGTAGTGAATATGGAGTTCACATGCTTCTACTAATGCTTTATGTTCCTTCACGGATTTTGAGTTTCCAAATACCTTTTTAAGTTTATCAAAACTCCCTCGCCCTTTTAAGGGTTGGATCACGCTAAAGGAAGATCTAATTTTAGACATTGAATAATCTTAATACACAAGTTATGTAGAATAGACACAACCCTCAAGTGCTCAACACTATATGAAACTATAAGATGAAACATCATCTACTATCTCCAGATAGTTTCTAACATGAGTACATTTCATAAATGAGTTATGTATAGAGTTTGGTGTGGTACTAATTTAGGGGTTTGGATTCTTGTTATAATGAGGCAACAATTATAAAAAATAAAAAGGAGCGATTAAGATTGACTTTATAAGGAAAAAACTAATACCCTTAATAGAAATTGTGTTATGATTCATTAATTATGAGCAGATCGTACCAGAGCATTTTAAAAGACTAGTATGTAATGCAATTTACTCTTATTTCTAATTAAAAAATACAACTAGCTTGTTTATTCTATTTCATACGTATAAGGTCGATATCACCCAAACATGATGGGATCTTCTTCAAAAGACTCATAAGACTACTAAGATGGATGCATATGTGTTCTTTAAGGCCCATAGAATTATTATAAGTAATAAAGGAAGTGTTAAGCCAAGAAGTGGGGGCTTGAATTGGCATTTAAAATAAAAGAACTCCTTTTCTAAAACCTAATTGACCAATGAACTCAACAATCTATCATTTTTGAAACAAACATTTCAACTGATTGAGAACAAGATCAATCGATTAAAATACTGACACTAAATGCACAAAAATATCAATTAACACAAGATTTCAATCTGATCAAATTACCAGTCAAGATCAATCCCAATTAATAGTAAAAACAATGTTTTACCAATTGATTATGCAAATACGTCAGAATTACAAAAAAAAATTGCTTGGATTGATTTTCTTGATGAATTTAACAAAGAACCAAAGCAATGCAGAAAAAGTAAATCAAATCACATGGAATTTTTATACTGCTTCACTCCACTTAGTTACATTTAGTTAGTCAAGGCAACCTTAGCCTGACTTTCCACTATTTCAAAAGTTTTACAAAATCCTTACAAGATTACACTTTCGAAAATACAATACACCAAGGCTCTTGAATAAAACAAGAACCCTCACACTGCACAACAAGAACCTCTCTTGCAGATTTGGAATCACACCAAACACACCATAAATGCACAAAAAGGATCAATTCTCAAAGGTGGCTCTCCCAAGCCAACTAAGAACCTTCTTCAATGCGCACACCAAGAGCACTCACAACTCTAAGACTCCAAAGATGATCACGAACAGTTTCAGCACTGAGATGTTTAGAGAGAATGAGATTTTCCAGAAGTATCAAAGTGATTTCACGTGCAAAAGTGATTCTCACCTCATTCTCACTAAAAAATTAAGTTATATAGTTTGTCAATTGACATATTAAACAGGTTGAAATTTTTGTTCAATCGGTTGATTTTACTTACTTTAAGTGAAATCAACTGATTGATTATAGTTTTTCAGCCAATCAAGTATGTTACTTGCAAAACTATAATACCAAGTTGTTTAACCTATTAAAAACTATTTAACATATTGAATAACATATTGAATACCAAGTTGTTTAACCAATAGTCTTCAAGTTTAGGCACATCTTCAAGCTTCAAGATCTTTAATGTAGCCAGTTGAAACAGTTGCTTCAAGCTTGATCAGATCACAAACCTTCAGTAAATCTCAATTAAATCTCAAATCCTTTATAATCTTCAATCATTCATCAAATCTATATGCACCAAATCCATTTGTGGTAACATATACAACTTCAAGGCGTTAATCAATTATTTCGTATGCATGGGTTTCTCAAGTAAACATATTGGAGATAATCGATACATAACATGAAAGATATGGATCTAATGGGTCTTAAGTCATGAGTCAATCCATATAAGAGACTTGACACAACCTCCAACCTAAAATCTTAGGACATTGGGTTTGTGAATCTTTTTCCTTATATATCATTCATCTTACCCATTTGCATTCAATGTGAGATTCTTTACTCCACACTTGAATTCCTCACATTTAAACCTTCTTCTTCTTGAGGTTCTTCAAATGTTAACACATTAGGTCAATTTTAACAAATGAGACATCATTTATCAAATTGATTTGAGCAAAATAAGAGCTTGAATGACATATTAATCACACAAAAAAAGGAGACGTGTTTGTTTAGAGAGAAAAGGACACAATCTCTACTAAATTTTTCATTTCAACCGGCCATGTTCATTTAGTACCAATTCCTCTAGTGGAAATTTGACTCCCTCCTGTAGAAGAACAACATGATGGTAATGAGTCCGATGACACATAATTTGTTTTATATTTATTAATTGTAATGTGATTATGATTATACTTCTTTGACGATTAATTTTATGATACGCAAAACAATTTGTATGCATGTAAGACATTATAATTTAAGTGACCATACTAATTAGCTTAAATAACCATACTAATTAGTTTAAACAACTTGTAAGGCTCAATTATTTTCTGTTCTTATTTTTAAGGGTTGTCCCTAATCAGTTGGGCCTAAAGGCTGGCCCATAGGGTGCCAAGGCCCCTAAAGCAACCAAGGTCCCTCATTCTGCACTCACTTGCCAAAATTAGTGCTCCCTTTTCTCTCCACAGAAGCTCTGCTAGGGTTTGGGTCTTACCCTTCTTAGCGTTAGCACAACTTCATTCTTCAATCCATGTAAGTTGATTCTCCATCGTACCTTTTACATTCCCAGCTCTGTCATCATTATTCTAACTAGGGTTCACCATGGTAACCCATTTTGAATCTATTCCACTGTTTTACAGCTCGTGAATCTGCTCTGTGGTCAGTAGTACTCACTTGCTTGGGTGTTGGGATATTCTGTTAGCTTTTTTCAAGTAAGGGAAGCTAGGGTTTATGTTTTTCAAGTTATTTTTCTGATTTTTGGTCTGTTTGTATGGCTGTGATACTTGAATGAGGTTGTTAGTCGAATAAAAATGTATGGTGTGCGAGTATGTTTGATTGATGTGGCGCTACTATTTTTTCTGCACACTTTTTGTAAAATGAAGGTTCCTACTACGTTAACCATTGGATCGAATTGAAATTTTAACAGTTGATCCTTAACACATAGTTCTTGCCTTTTACCGGCTGGATCTAGAATTAGAGCTCTATAATGAGAGCAGTTTTTATCGCAAGGTCACTGTAGTTTGGTTGTTGACAACACTGCACACTTTTCGTAAAATTAAGGTTCCTACTTCGTTAATTGTTCGATCGAGCGGATATTTTAACAGCTGACCCTTAACACACAGTTCTTGACTTTGACCGGTCGGATCTTGAATCGGAGATCTGTAGGGAGAGCAGTTTTTATCACAAGATCACTGTAGTTTGGTTGTTGACAACATTGACCTTTGTTGCTTGTTTGGTGCATAACTTTCTTTATAGTTATTCAATTAAGTTGGTTCTTGTTTCATTTGGTTCTTGATTTAATCATATTTAATTTGAATATAAATACAAAATTTTTGGAGCTTTACACAAGCTGCAGTTTTATTTCTAAAATGCCAAAATCGTTTGCATAATGTGTTGTTGAGTTGGATTGCTATGTTAAAGCATGAGATGAGTGAATATTTATGAGTAAAATGGCTTATGGGTTGTGAATGATGAGTTTGGCATGATCTTGCCGTGTAATGAGTATTGGATGGTTGGTTATAAAAGTGACATGGAATTGGTATGAGCAATAATGTTATATTGATTGATGGAATATGATGTTGGTGTTGTCAGCACGTAATTCCATGATAGTTTCGCGGTGCCTCATTGGTCAGGGTGTAATTCCATGGAACTCTAAGTGAGATCTCATGGTGGTGCCTCATTGGTCAGGACGTAATTTCATGACCCATGTTAGTGGGAGTTTCGTGGTGGTGCCTCATTATATAATTTAGTAAGGATTCAAGGTAAGGATTGCATTCTGGCACTCTAATGAGTCAGTTAGTCTCACGTAGAGCATACTGACTCAAGTGGTGAGAGTAGCAGGAGGCCTGAGACACTTTAAGGTTAACCTTGTGTGTGGTAGGATGAGACTCTTTGACAATTAGCTCGGTAGAGCAGTATAGGCCACCACAAGTGCAAGCATCCGGTGAATCCGACTAATTATATGTATCCAGATGAGTCGTGTCATGAGTCTTAGTGTATTGTGTGCGAGTCATCACATGATTGGTTGATGTATGTATCTTGGACTATGGAAATGTATGCAATCTTATGATAAAATCATTTTCTACTCTAGCTTACCCTTTTTACTTGTTTGTGTTCCTGTGTGTGATTTTCTCCTTTTGCGATGATCATCAATTTATTGATGTGAGCAGATGCGAGAACCTCCCGTGGTCATCAGGGTGATGGAGGTTCCGCTGCATAGCCTATCTGGGCTGGATTCCGCTCATCTGAGTTTTCTTTTAGCGTTATGGCCCATATATTGTCTTGTCATTGAGCTTTATTTTGAAATATTGTCGATCCCTTGTTATACTTTGTTACTGGCATCATGGTGTGCTCTAGTTCGTTCTTGGTTTCTTTTGGGATAACTATAAGGAGTAGCGTTTATACTCCAGGTCCTTGCTTACTATATTATTATGTGTAATGTATCATTTAATTACATTATTATTTAAATGGGATGTTACACAACTTAATTCCATGCTTAAGTGATTTTAATGCCAAGCTTAAATGATATATAACTGGTCACTTTAAGAATGAACTGGATAATCAAGTATCTTGTTTGAAGTTCCAAATACTTATTGGAGGAGACACAACCTCATGCATTCGCTTAATTCCTTTAATTAAGTTCCAAGCAAGTTATATGATATTTTGTCATATTTTTTTAACGACTTTTTAAGGAAATTTATCTTTTTAAGTAATTTTTTTTACCTATAAAAGACATGGGGTATTATATTTTAATTAAAAAATATTTTAAAACAACCTTTTAAAATATATTCTATAAACAAAAAATATATTGTGTGAATTGATTTTGGATCAATTGAGAATTCATTATAGAATTTATTTTTTTAATAAATAAAATGAATGGATTTGCTTATTATTGCAGAAACCTTAATTACTACATGTACTAAGAATGCATATGGTGATGGCACTATCATGTGTCAAATGACGTGAGAATGACACTGTACATGTGTATTATTATTATTATTATTATTATTATTATTAATATATATATATATATATATATATATATAATATTAATAATATTAATAATATTAGTTGAACTTTTGAACAATGAAGAAAGTAAAAGCCTAAAAGCAAGGTGAAGTAGAAGGGGCAGTGGATATGGCAGAGGGCATTATCCACTCTCTGATCATAACATAACATGGACGCATAAAGAACATGTAAACATTATAAACATTGGAGTCTTAATTTGACCGTCATCAACATTATCCATTCTCTCTATACCTTTTTCTAGTCAAAACAAGGGTCAAATGTGAGTTCCCATGAATTTGGGGTCATAACACAGCTTCATTTCAAGGGTTACTAATTAGGACCAAACCCAAATGTATATTAAAAAAAAAAAAAAAGAAAAGTTGTTGAGAGATGTAGCAAAAGTTTGTTGGGGATACAAAATAAGAATGACCTACACCTTTTTCTCTCAAGTCAAGTCCCACACCCTAAAGATATGTATATGTATGTATCTATATCTATATATAGTGATCTTTCTTAGCCCTTCTTTTCTCTCTCCCTTACTTTCTTCAACCCTTTACCTGACAAAAGAAAAATGGCCTTTTGGTTTCCATTGGCTTACAGAGATAAACTGAAAAGAATTGATTGACATAATTACATATGTGCATGTATTTGAGCATAGCATGTGCCATGCATGCATGCGTCCCTGCAGAGTGGAAGTAAACAAGACATGGTGTGCAAAATGGATGGTAATGTTTTGGAGTTTGGAAGGTATGAAAGAGAAAGTTGTCTGAGAAATTGAACACCGTTTTGTTGAGTGAAAGGGAAATGCACCAATGCGGAATGAGGATATGATATTTGGGTTCCCAAACAGCACATGGAGAGACAGACATACCCTGAAACAGTGAGACTGGAAACACAAGGTGAGACAAAAGCACCGCCAGATCCCAACACCGATACACCCTTGAGAGAGATGCGTACATGACTTCACTGCTTTATGCTCTTCTCTCTGTATAACTCTGAAATAAAATAGTTACCAAAAGCCACACACCGTTTATTTAATTCTGAAAAAGTTCCCATTAGGTTCCTAAAAATAAGAGGGGCATGAACATGGCATCGGGTGCTGAAGCCCCTCTCTCACTCTCCCTGGATTATTATAGGAATGGAACTTCTTCTGATCAGTTTCTCGGGCGGTGTGGGACTGTTGCATGCTGCTGCTGCTGCTGTTTCTCTTCAAAGTTAAAAGGACAAACACAAAGTTCAAACATGCATCTAATATACAATACTATATACACTTTTCAGGATACAATGGAAAAATAAATAATAAATCTATCAAATAAACTGTCCAGAAAATTATACATTACCATAGTATTTTTCTATAATAATTTTGTCCACAATATTTATTTTCATGTTTTATATATGTATTCTGTTAGGAGCAAAAACAAAAAGAAGATAAAGATTGAGTTGTTTGATTTAAAAATTTAATGATTTTATTAGTTCACTATTGTTATATAAAACATCTGTCACCAATTGGGTATTTACTATAATTGATTATGTAAAGTGAGAAAACATCTAAATGCATTTTCCACCTACAACATCCCTGTCAATTCCTTTTTTCCATGCAATTCTTCAACACATATTCCTCTAAAGTAAACACGGGTGACAATAGTGGGATTTGCTATTGGTTGGAAAGTTGCATTGTCCCTAAACCCGTGAATTACTTAGTGCACAAACAGAGATATATTTATGGATGATTGTTTAAAATTTCAAGTAAAATTATTTAAAATATAGATTCAAAAAAAAGTTATCATAGTTTTAATTCTAATATAATTGTATTATAAAATATTATTTTACACAAAATTAGTCCCTTAAAAATTAAAAATGTAAATTTTTATTTAATAATAATTTTAATTTTAAAAATCCAAATAAAAAATATAAATATGTAAATTAAATTAGAAATAATTATTCAATTAATATTTTACTGGGTATATTTTATACATAATTTATACATTTTATGTATCAGAAAATAAACAAATTTAAGTAACTTTAACAAACCTTTCTTTATCCTTATATAATAAATTTATCTTGAAAAGTGTTATGGTAAATTGATGGGAGGTGGTTTAGAAATTGTTGTTGTGGACGTATACTTAACCCAATAAACCTTGAAGAATGTATTTTTGAAATAAATATAAGAGAAATGAAGCATGGGGAAAAGCAGTCAACTTTGGGCTAACGTCAGCGGGGAAGGAAAGTTGAGGAACAAAAGCTGAGAAAAGCCGTCATGTCTCTTGCTTTAACGGCTCGATCAGAGTTTTGAATACGTGATGTTTGCCAACTAGGGTTTGATTTGGTCCTACTTTTTCTGGGGTGTTAAAAACAAAGTTGGGTTTGCGTCAGACTTTGCTTCTCACAAATCATCGGCATGACGACACCATTATTTTTCTACGTATGGGCGTGTCTTTTTCTTTGGGTTTCTGTCTCTTTCTTTGTGGGTATGTAAGTGTGAGAGTGTAACAAATGTGTTAATTAAGTGAGGTTTGGTTGAGGGCGTGCTATGATAGTGTCAAGTGTGCAAAACCCTGTCTGCTAGGGGTATATAAAAAATATTCAAAAGAATTAGAAACAAAATAGATAAATAACAAAATTGAATGATAAGAACAAAGTGGCCAAGGAGACCGAGAGACAGTGCAGACAACATCCTAATTAGCCTAGGACTAGGAACATTGTGATGTTACTCTTCTTCACGGGTGGGTCCTCAGTGCCTTCATCACCACCATAGACTATTTCCATGGATAACCTACGAGTTCTGTCATCTTCATTATCAATCACTCTGTTCTATATCCATATACACATATTATTATACTTCTTTCTTCTTCTCTTTAATTTATCTATTCACTCTTTCCAAACAATGATTTTGCTTTTAACTATTGTTCATTTTTCACATACTTATTACCACAATATCAATGAAAATAAGAAAAAAATACAAAGTAGGGAACTAATGGTGATTTTAATAATAATAAAAAAAATGCACAGTTGGGTACGTGGAAATGTTTATCTCTTTAAATTTACGGTAACATCTTCTTAACTCTATATTGGCTCTATATTGTAAAATATAAAATAATAATAATAATAATAATAATATAACTCACATTTTAGATGGAATTAAATTTCTCACATGTCATTTACTTTACAAAACACACCTGAGTGGGTCCCATAAGAAAAAAAAAAAACAAACAAACTACTTCATCAAATACTCAACTTTAAATACATAGATTACATATTTAATTTATATCTTGTTCTGTTTGAATGGAAGTAGACAGATAAAAACACACACCAACAATGTATATAGTTATAAAAATACTTTATTTTTTAAGTTAGTAAATCTATAAGAGAAGGTGTGGACGCACACTTAGTTTTTTCTTAAAGTGAATTATTAAGTTTACATTATTTTATTTTAAACTAATGATAAAGTATTTTTCTTGTTTTGGATCAAGTTTATTTATTTAAGGTTGAATTGATTTTGTTTTGAATAAAAAAAACTTTTACCAAAAAGAAAATATACCTTTTTTTCTTTGATTTTTCTCTTATTTCTAATGCTCTTAATTTTTTTTTAATTAAGTTGATTTATAAGATAATTTTCATATCGAGAAATATAATTATATGGACTCCATATATATAATAATGATTACAAGAAGATTTTACCATATCCATACATGTAACCAATAAAAAATAAGATATATGTTATATATCTCGATTTACTATTTTATATACCTAGTTAGAATCAAATTCAGTTAAATTAATTTACTTGATTAGTCCTTAACATGATAACGTATGATTTTTTTTTTTTTACTTTGACCCTTTGTACAATAAAATAAACATCATATTTAAATTAAAATTGATAAAATAATATTTATTTTATTTGTACTGAAGATTGTAGCACTATAACATATATTCCATTTTTTTCCTTACTGTTTTAAGAATATAATTTTATTTTGTATGATAAAATTTTTATTGCACATTTGATTTCACATATAAATAATTGATATTAGTATTACTATATAATACATTTTTTTAATTAATAAACAATTTCTGATATACTAACCGTGAACTAAAGTTGCTTAATTTTAAATTTAAAAGACCAAATATATAATGAACAATTTATACAAACTAATTAGGGACCAAACTTAATCATTGTTAAAAGTATAGAAAAAAGAAATAAATTTAAGTGGTTATAATATTACATGTAAAAGGTAAATATTATTAAGAAAAAAATATACAATTAAAATAAATTGTATAAAAAATAAAATGAAGTTTCTTTATCTTTAATTGTTATTGAACTTTACTCATTTTAATATTTGTTACTTGTGTTCATTTATACATAATAAAGAGAAAGTAATGGTTAATTAAAAATAGTTTAATTGTGAATGGAGAGGAAGAATTGAGTTTTGGTAATAGATTAAGTGGAATTGAATGATTAGTGGGAAGTAAAGTGAATGAATGTTTGAGGTGAAGTGAGTTAAAAAGTTGAAATGAGATCAGAAGAAGTGCACCCAATCTTGGCTTGCGCGATTCTGTACTTTCCACACTCACTTATCACTCCCACGCCTGTCATCCAACCATGCTTGTCTCCCATTTCTTTCACACTCCACCACTCCTTTTCTTCTCTTTTTCCACTCCCTCCTTCACTTTTCATTTTATTCTAAATTATTTAAATCTTCTTTCTACTAACTTTTTATGTTCATACCATTTTTATACAAATTGCTCTTGCCTAAATATAAAATTCACAAAAACCATCTCTTCTTAAAAATGGACTCTATTCCGTGAGTCAATCTGCTTCATCACGAGTTTGAATTGGGTTAAGTTGAGAAAATTTTCAATTTTTTCGAAAGTGGATTGAACTGAACTCGAGAAAAAATCAATTTTTTCAAAAATGGATTGAACTCAACTCAACTCACTTAACCCACGAATCCAAGTTGGGTTGAAGGTGGTTTGACCCACTTAACTCACCAACATTTTTTACATTTTTAAAATAAAAAAATTGTTATAATTATTTAATACTTCTAATTATATAGGTTCACAATTTCATATTTACAAATATTTACAAACAAATGCTAGAATGTTGTTCAATAATATTTGAATAGTTTAAATATTTAATTAATGTGTTTGTTTCATTGATACTTTAATCTTTAACTATTATTTTTATAACAATATTTCAAAAATTAAGTGAACACTTTGATTATGCTATTATAAAAAATAAATTAATTGAATTTATTCTCATTAAAATGAAATAAATATATCAAATCAATTGTAAAAAAAAATATTCATAAGTGAATCAATCCACTAACTCATGAACCTATGATTAGTCGAATCGAGTTGCAAAATTTCTAACTCACCAAAAGATAAACAAAATAAGTCGGGTTGAACTTTCCATTTTTTAATTCAACTCATAATGAGTTAATCCGTGTGAACTGGATTAGCTCACTTTAACACCACTTCTCATATATCACTTCAAAATAAATTTCACTGCATATGTGCTTTGGTCAGACATTATTATCACATGCAAAGGAACCTTTATGTAGGGGACTAACTAAACTAATTCTTATGTTCCAAAGAATATATAATTCAAAATATAGTTTTATACAAAAGATACAAGATTACAAATATTTTTTTCCAAAATTTTTATATTCTAAAAGTCAACTAAATTATGTATTACTCATAACATTATTTTTAAGATAATAATAACCAAATAATAATTTATTTTAAAAAATAAAATAAAATAACAAGGATTATTGCATAAATTGGAAACTACTAATTAAAATAATTTTAACTTATATAGAAAATTTGAAATAACCACTGGGAAAGTATATTTTGTTCGTGACACATGTAATTAACTTATGTTGCCTATTTAATAGGTAGAAAAATAGTTTTTATTATAAAATAACAATAAAATTAAATTACTTTTAATGAAAAGTTTTAAAATGAAAATCGTATTTATCTTCAAATGCATAATAAATAGATGTATTTAAAACTTAACCAAATATTATATTATTTTCTTGTAATATTTGTATTAACTTTTTAATTTAAGCATACACTTTCTCATTAATTGATTTACTTTCTTTTCATAAAATTTATCAAACGTGACGAAATAACATATATGTAAAATTGTATATAAATCCTAAAGATAAATATTGTGGTTACATTACATACAAAAAGTAAAAATAAATAAAAACGTGCATGTTATAAACAAGCATACCCTTCTTGAGTTTTTTGTATGAGAATGTATTTCAATACTATATTCTTTTTCTGTTTAAATACATACGCCTACATTTTTTATTATAAAAGATCTACATTACTTATTCTTTTTTGTAAGGACATTTCCGCATTAATTCTTAATCCTTTTGAAATCACACCTACTTATTATATTCCCTTAAATGACATTGGATATTGAAATTCATGCCAGATTTGATAAGATTGTTGCAGTATTTTACTCCTAAAAAAATAAAAAGAAAAAGAAAAGCATAAACAATATATTCCTGCCCACAAAGCTCACTCTTCTTTACACAAAATAAATTGAAATTGGATGAAAAGAAAAGACTTTTTCCACCATTTTGCGATGATTTTTTGAAGGGAAGAAACAACTATTTTTTTAATTACTCAAAATATACACTTAATTAGTGATCTTAAATTCAATTTTTAAATATATAATTTTATTAAATAATCAAAGACAGAAATTTAATTAAAAAAGAAAGCATCCATGTGGTTTGTGTGTTTTATTAACAAACATGTCATTCAACAACTTTTATTCGATTTGATTCTATCAATAGACTTACATCTGTTATTAAAAATATGTCATCTTAAGCCGAAATATTGATAGTTGAAAGGATTGAATGATAAAAGAAAGAACATAGTAGGGGAATGAATATTAGTCTTAAAATGAATAGCAACTAGGTATTTTTTAATCATTTAATTTTATGGTTAGGCAATTGAGAAAGGTAGAAACAGAGAGATGAGTTATATAAAGAAATGGCCGACACGCAATTGGGTTGTCGTGAGCATACCAGAACAGTAACACCGTCTTTGTGCGGCCACATGTACCTGTGTGCCATTACCTTCTCCAACAACAACCATTATGCTTACCTTAATTCTCTCATCTTCATTAACACCATTCCATTTTCCAATATTTTTCATCTCTTTTTTGTCTGAAATTCATATCAACTAGAAATAAAACAATTTTATAATATATAAATAAAGTGTAAACCTTATTTTATAAACTGATTTTGTAGAATTAAATTAAATTTAAAATTCAATTTCTAATATAGTATCACAACCATATTTAAAACCTATGATATATATATCTTAACATGAGAAGAGTGTGTTATTTTATTTTATAAGTCGGTTTAGTGAGACTTAGTCAAAAACGCTTTTCTTTATAAACATTTACACACATCAACCCATTTTTTTATTGATGGCTGCTAATTTATACCAAGATGAGACTTTTCTCATGAAATCTATTTTGGGTCTTTTGTATGAGTTGGAAGTGATTATGATTAGTATCTGAAGTGAGTTTAACGCAAAGAAACAGAACAACATTGGTAGAGTGAATAATTTATAATTTTGGTATTTATATTTGAATGATGTCATAGGAGCGTAAGAGAAATTTGATTATGTGTTAGGTCAATGATGGAGCTAAAGTTTGAAATGTTGTAGCATGAGATCGGAACTCATTCTTTTCTATTTGTTTTAACCTTTTTATGGTCATAAAAGAACAAAAGACCCGCGTCTTGGTGCAAAGAAGAAAGGAAGAAATGCAGAGAGAGAAAGGGAGAGATCAAGAGAACATAAATAATTGGTCCTACTCTGTTCTCATGTTGATGAGACGTTTCATGTAAAGTTTTCCAGCTTATGCACTCCTTACCTTTAAGTTTTTTTTTTTTCTTCACTCTTTTGCTTTGTTCCACCAGAAATGGTAAAATCTTGAGAATAAAAGTTAGACACTATTATATTGAACCCTGCTTTTTCATTTTCATTTTCATTCACTTTTTCTGAGTAAAAACTTCCATGAATATGAACTCGGTCTTTGGTGTACTTAAACCTCACCCTCCCCATTTTAATATGAGGCATATCATGGATTATTATTTCTTTTAAAACCGTTAATTTACTTTTGACCATAAAGTTGTGAGAAAAGGTAAAATAAAATAAATGGTCCTATATTAATGTTGTGTAACTATAGAAGAAGTACATTCATGTATATGTATGTTATGGCATTTCAATCCTTTCAAACTTTTCAGACACTTGAAAGGAGAGAGTTGTACTAGCCATATCAACTATTTTTGCAGACACCAGGCTTTGTTGAACATGACCACTCTATAACCTACACTCTCCTTGTTTAAAGGCTGACCCAAATCACAGATTCATTGCAATCTACTTTCACCTTTGCACATACAAGTACACATGTCACCACTCATAATAATAATATTACTAATCTATCACCACAAAACAAAACAACCGACAACAACAATTCAATAATATCATATAATCTTTTTCACCTTCCATAAATCTCTCTCATTTTTCATTATTTTTTTTAATCACTAAATTTTTGATAACTTTCTTTTATAATTTGAGAATATATTTTTGAAGTAGTCTTAAAATACAGTAAAATAAAAAAAGTAGAAAAATAAAAAGTCACTTAAAATATATCGTCCCAAATTGCATGAGAAAAATGTCTAAGATGTTAAAATATCATCTTCTTTGTCATAATGTTGTGTAAACATTAGGGTAACATTCTCTTTTATTTTTTTTTTTCTGGGAAAGGGGACATCATATGTAACAGCTGCAGACTAATTACATTAGTGTTTGCATGTTAATATTTATTAACAGCTGCTTTGTCTTCGTACTGGTATTTAGAAAATGAAAGAGAAAAGACGAGAAAGTAAAAGCGAAACTTGCATTCTTGATGGAAAATTTTAAACTATGCTTTCACAGAGGGTGTTGAAGCAATTTGATGAAAAGGGCACTGTCTTAAAATTGGACCCTGTTGTGTACATTTCTGGGCACATATGATGCATGCATGATGTAAGCCAGAGGAACAAACAAAGCATGTGCTCCATTCAATTACATACTTTTCCCCCTGATGCTAAGAAATTACAACTTACCTACAACACTGTATGATTATAAATAGTAATTTTTGTGATCTTAATGTCTCTTTGTCTTTACAAAACACACAATTATTTTTGTATAAAAAGCAGAGACAATAGTAAGTATAGATTAATAATCTTTAAACAAAACATGATTGATTGGGAAAAAAAGAACTTTTCTTAGTCTACAGAATATAATAGCACATGTAAATTTTCCTCTTATGCATTTTAAAATGAAACCAAATATTCTGATGAAGCTCACCTTAACGCAATCCAATCCAATAAATCCCATGTGGTTTATAGATATTATACTTTGGATCATCGTACTATTGTTACTGTTTGTGGAGAATAAGAGAATGACACTTATTCCCCACGTCCACTGATCCTGATGTCTAGTGAAAACCAGAATAAATGTACCCACTGAAAAAGAGTATAGAGATATTAAAGTTATATATAAATACTTATGGAACCAAATATCAAGCTTCAATATTAGCTATATACCTAAGTAAGATTGTAATAGATGAAAGAATATATCTTAAGTTGACAAAACTTCGTATGTTTATCTCGTGGGTTGTTTGAATTTCACGCAGAAATAATTCTAATTTAAAATAAAGTTGCAGATTAGTAATTTTTTCTAACATTGGAATTTTAGAATCTGGTCTATATGTCACTTAGATTAGGCAGCATGTAAAAGTGGGACCTTCTCTTTCATTGCATCTGATCTTCTCAACTTTTGGATTATCCATTTATCAAAAACTTTAATTATATTGCAATTATGAAACCGAATTAAGTAGATTATGGTGATAAAAAATTTGGGAGTTTTGTTCTATAAATAATACATATAATGAATTTATGAGGATTGCATGTTTTGTTAACTCTTTGATTGCATTTTGACTTCTGTTTAAATACGATTATTTCACAAACATAAGTATGTAGCTCGATTAACAAACTAATCAAGAAGAATACTTTTAAAATCAAACTATTGATTCGATCAGTTAAATTTCTAATAAAAAAAAAACAATACAAAATCATCACAATTAAACCCATAGAAACTAAACAATGCTTTATTAAAAATTTTGAAACATGATTTCTCATCACATAATTCAAGCCTCAAAGCTTTGAATTACTTTGTTTAAGGTAAAAATGATGCTCAAGTCTAAAGATTAATTATATACCATATATTATTTTCTCGATTGTATGTTTTACAAAGTGTCACGTCTTTTGTTACTTTTTTTTTTTTTAATAGTAATAGGGTCTAAGTTTCAAAAATTTCACATTTTCCCATGGTATGAATGAATTGCAAGGGGAAGTATAAAAGTCAAAGAAAATGTAAAAATGAAGTCCCACGGTCGTGTAAGTAAGCTGCTAGTGATATTGTAAGAAATATGTATAACTTCAATTCAATGTGCCAAATTGGAACATTGTAAAGTAGTTTTATGTAATTATATAAAAATATACTTTTTAAGTTTAGAGTTAATTCTTTTTATAACGGTATTGTTCATATCAAACGTGTGGAAATCCAATTTTTTTACAAATTATATTTGTGTAGTTTAAATTTATTTTTTATATCACAATTTTTTTTCATTAAATAAATGTTTAGCATGTGGATAGTTGATTCAATTTAAGATCTTAATGATCGAAAATTTTATCCATAAGAGATAAAATAATTTTATAATATATAAATAAATACAAATTTTATTTTATAAATTTATTTTATAGTTATAAATTTATCGTAACGAAATTTGTTGAATAAGAAATTTTGTGATACCGTGGACATTAATAAGAAATAGTAATATTAAAAAGTGGTGTTTGTTGAATGAGAGCGCATGTATAGAAAGATTATGGATAATGGAAAGATTAAAGCTAGTAATCACGTTTTGTCTAGAAGAATTAGAGTGAAATAGAAAGTGAGGAAAAGCAGATGCAGATGCAGCAAAGTGTGAATAGGAAGGAACAGAAAGACAGAAGAAGAAGAAGGAAGAGAAGAGAGGTTCTTAATGGCCACTTTCATGCCTTTTCATGATGTAGGGCCGACAACTAGGACGGATTCAGCCGTCTATTACCCAACAACTCTCTCTTCTTAAAGCCTGTCTTCTCTGTCCCCTTCCTCTTTCTCTCTTCAATTAACACCTCTTTTATTTTCATAATTATTCACTGTGTAAAAATGGTATAGACTGTATCATTAAGAATGAACACATCTTAAGAAACATTTAGGATGTTTTCTTATACCATTTTATTAACCTATGCTACTGTCTCCCTAACTCTGAAGCAAAGACAATTATTCACAAAAACCTTTTCTCCTAACATAATCATCACTGGGAAGAATTGCCTTAAGCAAATAAACCTCATTATTGACTGTGACACTCTAAAGCAGAAAAATAGAAATTTCCATTAATCATAAGTACTTACTTACTATAATCACACAAAATTCTCTCTCCTCTTTCTGTCTCTCTCTTACATGGCATAAGGTGACGACTAGTGATGAGAGTGAGACCAACTTTCCATATTATAATAATATTCAGGTAAAAAAGCACAACCCCATTACCCACTGTTACTTCTTCACCTCTATAAATATCTCCACTCAAACACAAACACCAAACCAAGTTACCAAACTCACTTCATTCATTCATTCTCTGTGCCTGTGCCTGTGCCTCAGAAACTCTCTTTTTTTCTCTTGAAAAATGCACTATCAAGCAGCTACTTCGTGGGGGAGCTATGTGACACCAAGGAACGCGGTGGTCGGAGATCCATTAGAACGCATAGAGAGGCTGGCGTCGGAGAATGCGGTGGTGATATTCAGTGTGAGCACGTGCTGCATGTGTCACGCCATCAAGAGGCTCTTCTGCGGCATGGGGGTGAACCCAACCGTGCATGAGTTGGACGAGGATCCCAGAGGCAAGGACCTGGAACGAGCCTTGATGAGGTTACTAGGTTCTCCCTCTGTTGTTCCTGTCGTCTTCATTGGCGGCAAGCTTGTCGGAACCATGGACAGAGTCATGGCTTGCCACATCAATGGCACCCTTGTCCCTCTTCTCAAAGAAGCCGGTGCTCTCTGGCTCTAGTTGTCTGTCAAAATATAAAAAAAAAAAAGAAGTTCTATCACACAGTTTTATATTGTTATCATCATCATAGGAAGGGCATGAAGTGGTCTTTTGTGAGAGTCCCTTCTTCCGTTCCATTTTGGATACACTTCTGCTTCCACCTTCTTACTGACATGTTAATCAATCGTTCTACTTTTCTCGGAGTTTAATGTTTTGTTTATGATTTTTGGTTTGTTGGGTGGTATTTGGGTTTGTTGTGGTTTGTTTGTGTTGAGCTTTGTAAAGATAAAAGGCAGCATAATGGAAAAAAGATGGGTTAGTTTTACTGTTTTTGTTTCTGTTTATTCATTGTTTAATCTGTTTCTTGGGCTTTCGACCGTCTGTGTTTTGCTTTGTCCCTAGTGTGGTCCTTTTACTGTGTTGGTAAATGGGGGCGCATCAAAGGGGAAGTTTCTTTTGATATGGAGAGAAGAGAAGAGAAGAGAAGAGAACAGTGATGAGTTGTGAAGATGAAAAAACGACATCGAGTGTGTACAACGTTGTTGTCGCTATCTCTCTCGTTTTCCAATTGATTTTGACCGTTTACAACGGAGGAGTGAGGAGGGTAGGGAGGAAAATGTTTTTAATACTTTTTTACAAAAAGTAATGATATTTTCATAACCAAAAATTCTAACATTCATTTCATATTATTTTTTATTATTTTTTTTCACGAATACAAAAAAAATATTAGAATTATGATGCACTTAATTTATAGTTTTTATAGTTAAAAATGAAAATAAAAGTAAAAGTCACTTGAAACATGTATTTTTTTAAATGATAAATGATTTTTTATCTTAAAAAATTTAAATGTTTGTCATGTGTACCGGTTACCCATCTTCTCTAACCAGTCTGTCATATACTCATCTATTTATTTAATTTTATAAAGATATATGTTTTTAGTTTGTTTAAATATTTTGAAGTTGAATCTAAGTTACTTTTAAAAACTATCCATTTTTCAGATAAAGGTTTATGCATTTTCTTATTAGAAAGATAAAGGAATCAAAAGTTAGAATTGAATTTTAAAATTAAGAGGATGAAATACATGTTTATCTATTTTATAGAACATTGCTATCTAAAATTCCTTTTGACTTGCGAAAATTATAACTGTGTCATCAAATGAAAGTTGTAGAATGAAATCGACTTAAAATTAGAAGATAAAATAAATTCTAAATTAAAAAAAAAACAAGTCGAAAATGAATTGTATTTATTTATGTTATTGATTTAAATTACATTATAATTTAGATGAATATAATCAAAGCGGACTAGTACGAATTATTTTAAGGTTTAATTATTTGGATCATACTTATTTTGATTCGAAAATTTTAAAATGGTACCCATTTAGTACCCTCCGTTAAGTTTTCACAAACGACGTTAACTACCTTGTCACGTGTCAGCCTCTGGATTTTTTAATTTTTTTAATTTTTTTTTAATTTTTTTTTAATTTTTTTAAATTTTTACTTTTTTTTTGAATTTTTTTTTAAAAAAATATTTGAATAAAATTCAAACAAATAAATTGGGTACTAAATTGAAACCAATAAATATATATGGGTACTAAATTGAAACAAATAGACACATGTGGGGACTAAGTTGAAATGAAGACAATGACACTTGTCAATGATTTGACATGTGGCAAAAAAAAATTTTTAAAAAAAATTCAAAAAAAAAATTCAAAAAAAATTAAAAAAAATTAAAAAAATTAAAAAATCCAGAGGCTGACACATGACAAGGTAGTTAACTCTGTTTGTGAAGACTTAACGGAGGGTACTAAATTGATGACAAAGTTCAAAGTGAGTACCCTTTTGAAATTTTCGAACCAAAATGAGTATGATCCGAGTAATTAAGCCTTATTTTAATTATAAGTTAAAGGTCTTGCTAACTAGTGCCCTAAGAGCACTGGTTAAGGATAGTTAATATATACGAAATTTTACAAAAGTACATAGTTAAGTGTGATATTAATTAAAATCGGACCTAACAACTCTTAATGCAATTTTATTTTAATTAAAGGACAAAAATATCCATAAGTGATATACATATGTATTTAATATTTTATTTAATATTTATTAATAAAAATAATAAAATAATAAAATAAATGTATTTTAATGTTTAAATATAATTAAACATAAAAAAGTTGAAATTAACAAAAAAATCAGGAAAAAAAAATAGTGTTGAACATCTAAAATTATAAAAAAAACAATTAAAGTATCAATTTTGAGTAGAGACTTTAAAAATTCCAAAGTCCCAATTGTATCAAAAACATATTGTCTAAAAATTAAAAGGATATTTTTGTCTTTAAAAAAATGTAATATGCATTTATACTATTTTAATTAATGTATTTAATTATTTCAGTTTTCAATGTAAAAATTATAGTACCAATGCATATTAATGATTCCTTAACCAATGCCCTAAGGGCACTGGTTAGCATTCTCCATAAGTTAAATATGTTTTTTATTATTAAAAATTAGAATTAGTTTATATTTGAAACATTGATCCAATTTAATCTCTTGGCTTTAGAAATATGTGTATTTAGTCCTTTTAGTTAAGTTTCATTAAGTTTATTTGAGGCTTGAAATATGTTTCTCAATTAACATCGAAGTAAAAAAATGTGTTATATACGGTATAAACAACTCAAATGTTATTTTTAAACGCGTTTGAAACATCAAATAAACTTAACAAAATTTGTTTAAAATAACTAAATTCATGTATTTCTAAAGATGACTAAATTGGTCCAAAATTTCAAAGAAAGACTAATTTAATTTTTTACTGAAAGTTAAGGGATAAAATACATTACATATTTTAAATCCAATAATAAATATTTTAAAATATTTTTTAATATGATAAATTATAATTCAATTTGAAAAAAATTATTTAATAAATGCAACTTAATTCCCGTAAACTAAACTAAGATATAGTCCTGTTTAATTTTTGTCAAAACAATACAATTTTCTTAAAGTTCATTCTTTGTTATCATCCAAATGCTATCCGTTCTCTTCATATGGAAATTACATTAACAGGTTAATATCAATTAACTCCTTACTCAAAATAAAAATATTATACCCTAATATTTTCTTGAAGAGTCTTCAAAAAAATTGTTTAGATTTACCTAAAGCAAAAATTATCAAAAAATTGTGATAAATTTGCTATTACAGTGTGAGAAAATCCTTTTTAAGGGTAATTTGGGAAGAAAAAACAAAAGGCTGGTGCATTGGTAAATAGGAGAAGTACAATTAGCAATAGCCCAAATTTGTATCTGAAATATTTCATGCTAAGATTTAGAAGAAATCATACGATAGCCCATTCAGTTGGATTCTAACTACTTAAATTTGTCTTAGGAATATTAAGGGCACCCTCAAATTGTTAACTACACCCAACTCTTTAGAAATATTCAATCCTCACACCCCTCTCATTTGTTTTTTTTTTTTTTTTTTTTTTTGTTTTTTTTTTTTTTTTTTATTTTTTTTTTTTTTTTTTTTTTTTTTTTGGCTTTTTTCTTGATACATACATACATTCTTCTTCTCTTCTTTGCTTCTTTTTTGTTATCTATGAATATAATATTTGAGGCTTTTTTTTCTGGTTAGTATAAAGGTTTTTCTATTTTACTGAAAGGAAATGTTATATATGAATTAAGTGTACCCACTGTCTTCATGGAAAAGCAATTAATTACTTAATTCAACATCTCTAGAACACTTTAAAAGGAAATCTATCTAATTATATTTTAAAATTTATTTATTATTTTTATGTTTTCATTTTATGTTCTACAATCAGAATTTTACATAAATTAAAATCATTTTTGTAATCATATTCTTTTAATTTTACTTTATTCAAGAGTTTTATAATAATACAAACTAATTGTTTTCTTGTGATAATATATAAGATTTTTAAGCATTAGATGATTAATTTTTTTAACATTATATTTTAACTGTAACACACGTAACTATTTTTGGTGTAATATTTAATAATATATATATATATATATATATATATATATATATATATATATATATATATATATATATATATATATTTATATAAATATTTCAA
>Ga0214543_1005103_pt1 | contig 24460 bp, 16 predicted proteins | sample CNSS2metaG_FD_160094 | JGI IMG/M metagenome (GOLD analysis project Ga0214543, IMG submission 160094) | Root nodule microbial communities from cowpea collected in UCLA plant growth center, Los Angeles, California, USA - CNSS2 | ecosystem: Host-associated > Plants > Roots > Nodule | place: USA... | reverse complement strand
GTTGAAGTGTGGACCTAGGTGCAATTGTGTGGATGCATTGCTCCTAGGGGAAGTTCTTGATTGTTGAATCAAGTTCTTGGGTTTTGGGGTTAGAATTACATAGGTGTGCTTGTAATTCTTGGAACCTCTGTGTTTAGTGGAATCCTCCTAAGTGTATCACTTAGGAGAAGACTGGATGTAGATTCGCCTTGAATCGAACCAGTATAAATTGTGTGTTTTGATTCCTCTTCTCTCTTTTAATTCTTCTTGATTGTTTTAAAACAGTCCATTAACCCAAAACTGTGTGATTGATTAACTAAGCTTTAAACCTTAAAGACTCCTTCAAGATTCACATTAAACAAGTGAGAAACTCATTAATCAACACAGATCCCTTTGTGCTTAAGAGTATTAGACAGATCTGTTTTTAACATCTTGGAGAACTCATATTAAACTTTAATTTTTGATATTTTTGGCTTTGGCTTGAATATGAAGAGTTGAGGAACATCCTAGTGGAAGGGCAGAACAGAGGTGGCTGTGAAACAGAGTGAGAGAGAGCACGAAATTTGGAGTGTCTGTATCGTGGTTTTGCTGAATTCTGGAATTTTTTCAGAAACCGCCTGGCGGGCTATACTTAGCCATCAGGCGGCTCAACCATTTGAACATGTATTGTGGAGTTTCTGGGTGCAGCGCCTGGCGGTGAATCCCTGTACCACCATGCTGCTCAAGGTTCCTGAGCATTCTGGGTTTTTACTAATAAACTGCCTTGCGGTGATGAATTTCCGCCAGGCGACGCGGGTCTGAGTTTTTGTTTTCGTCATTCTAGGTGTTTTGACATAATTCTGATCGGAGGGAAATCATGGGTTGGTGAGCTAGGGATGATGTAACGTCGTATTTTATTGAGATTCAATATAATTAGTAGATAAAATTGATGAAACAGTGTGAATATGATTTTAGGGTTATAATTGAGAATTTTTAGATGAATCAGTGGTGATAGCGAATTGGTGTACTCACGTTGTGAACTATTAGAGTTAAAGTTAGAGGGTGGTGTCACGATTAAGTATTCGAGGGTGAAGGCAATTCGGGAATGCAGAGAGAAGTGCTGGAGAATGAAAGATGGATCGCATAGCTGCAGCAAAATTCTGGGAATCTGCCATATTTACTTGAACTGCCTGGCGGCACGGGCTTTGCCGCCAGGCGCCATCTCAGAAGTTGGAGTTTTTACATGTTGCGGGTGTTGCTGATTATACTGGGTGGAGGGAGCCATCTTCACACTATTATAGCAGTGGAAAGGAGTAATAGGATGTAAGAAGGAATGATAATAAATCAGAGTTAGTGTTGATAATTAAGTGTTGAGAAGAGAAAGAGAATTCTGGTGTAGTTGAGGGGGGATTCTAGCGTGAGTGTGGACCTTGTGGTCTAGACCAGTACAGAGTTAGTGGTTGTATACGAAGACGAGAGTCAAGTTATAGTTTATGAATTTTGGGAATTGCCAAATGGTAGGAAGTGTGTGAATCTTAAGTAAGGAGGTTATGAAGTAATGTTGTAAGTGAGGAAAACCGGGACTTGAAGGGAAGTAAATAATAGAGCTTATAGAGGTAGTAGCTGCAGGGGCACATTGAGTATTGGGTTAGTTGAACTTACGTATGTTTAATTCGATAAACCAGTTTAAAATGATACACATGATGTGAAGGGGCTTCATCTGAGTGAGAACGTAATTGCGTAAGACCTTTGTGGTGAACTTGAACGAAAATCACGAAAAAACCAGTAAAGGTATATTTCTAATGTGGCGCTTGGCGGTGCGATCACAACCGCCAAGCGATAGTGAGGAAACAGTGGGACCATGATGCAGGAGGCGCCTGGGCGGCAAGAAGTTTCCGTCAAGCGATAGCGAGAAAATACGTAAATTATGAATCAACGTCCGCCTGGCGGCAAGGAGAGGCCCGCCGGGTGGTGGTTGCAAGTTTTATGGTTCTTGAGGCGCTTGGCGCCTGGCGGTACGTGTCCCCCGCCAGGCGGTCTGGAAGCTGTGGCGCCTAACGGTACGTGTCCCCCGCTAGGCAATTTGGCTGCTGTAAGTCCTAGTTATTAGACTGTGTAGGGTGTTCTACAAGACTTTTAGTGGTGCTTCAAAGGTAAGATTGCTGGGTTCCTTGAGTTGAGCTCGGAATGTATCCCTTGAGTTGAGCTCGGGATAGGGGTTAAGCACGTACATTCCTCGAGTTGAGCTCGGAATGGCATCCCTCGAGTTGAGCTCAGGATGGCGGATGAACACGAGGAACCCTTGAGTTAAGCTCGGGTTGGCGAGTGTTGCCGGTGTGAGTGTGCTGGTTGTGGTCAGTACAGATGGGTCCAGTTAGATTGCCCTCCTCAGTTGTTGGCTGACGAGTTTGGTAGTCTTGGGACATTAAGGACTATGTTCGTAATTGGGAACTCCACCTGGCGTTGCGGTGTGTGATCCGTGGCATTGGTTCCCGAACGTGCTCTGTTGGTTGTGGCGGATAAGTTTGGCAGCAAATTACCTTGGGGTAATCACTAGAAGAGGTAGAACTCGAATAGTCTGGTTGTGGCCAGACGTTAGAGAATTGATTAAGAGATGGTACTTTGATACTTATGGAGCTTATATTTGTTAATTGGTTATATGATATCTGTTATGATGCATGTTGTTTTCATAAGCTCACCCTATCTGCTTGTGTTTGGCGATGACCGTGTACGCTGTATACGTGAGCAGAGGATGTTGATGCAGGTGGAACCGGTGATGCATAGTCGCGAATGGGGTTCTACTGGGGGAACTTCTTATATTTTCTTATTTGCTTTTGGAAACTGTTGTAAACCTTGATGGGTGAAATTATAACATTTTTATTTTGGTTTATGGAGTGGATGTTTATAAACTTTATCCGATCATTTAATAAATTTTAAATTTCCCACGTTTTTGGGAAATGAGGTTATTCATAAATGCGGTAGTGTTATATTTTATTTGTTTTATATATTTTAAATCAGTAATATCCTGACGGGATGTTACAATTAGAACTTGTTTTAAGGTGCAAAACTAGTGTTTTCTCTCGCCACTGGAATAACGCTTGGCGATACGAGGGAACTGCCAAGTGATAAGACTGAACTAGGAAAGCCTGGAAGGAGTTGGCGTCGAGCGGCAAGTCTGAATCGCTAAGCAAGGGCAAATCTAGAGAGTTGGCACCTAACGGTATTGGATGACGGCCAGGCGGTTTGCATATAAGTGTTGTTTGGCGGCGCTTAGGCTATGTTAGGCGGTAGTGTAGAGCCATGGTGCTTTTGTGGTATGTTCTGCATGGTTTGTGGTAATGGTCTGGTTAGGGATATACTTGGATGAATTACGAGCGAGTGGTTCGTAATGGAGTTTGAAAGCGCACTGATCACGAGCAGGAGGTCCGAGATGTTAGAAATCTTATGGGAGAATATGAGCGAGAGGTTTGTATTGGCTAGCTCCACTTGATTGTTACGAGTGGGAGGTTCGTAACGAGATGGATCCATGCATGTTGGACTATGAGCGGGAAGTTCGTAGAGTTGGACCACGAGTGGCCGGTTTGTGGAAGTATATGAAATTCCTATGACCATGGTTGAGTAGGTGTTGATCTCATGTAGGCCAGGTTGATGAATTTAAGTGTTTTTAATGTTGGAGATGACGACCTTGGGCCATGATATGCTTCATGTTGTCACGAGCATGTAGGTTCGTTATTGATGATGGAACGCGTGATTAATACAAGCGAACGAGAAGGTTTGTATTAGATGTCCTCTCGTGTGGAGATATGAGCGGGGAGGTTCGTATACTTGAGGCTATTATGAGTGGGGAGGTTCATAGCAGGTGTTCACGTGTGTTAGACTACGAGCAGGAGGTTCATAGAGTTTGGACCACGAGCGACAAGTTCGTGGAAGCATGTGATATCCTTAAGGCTAGGGTCAAGTGGTGTAAAAATCTGGATGGATCAGGTAGGGGACTATGTGTCCTACTAGAGGATGAGAAAGGTTCTAAAAAGGAGTTTTTGGTTAAGTTAGGATGCTTTGGGTGAGGGTTTATGATATGTTTTATGCATGTTTACTTTCAATGAGCTCATCCTTTCTGTTTGTGTTTGATGCTAATTGTGTGACTTGTCACATGGGAGCAGATGATATTGCAGGTGATGTTGTTGACGCATAGGGTTGGAGTGAGGACTAGCTATGGGAATTGATTTGAAGTATTTTTGGAAATGATTTTTATGTATTTCTTTTAAGTTAACGTTGGATTTTAACTTGTAATAGTTTGAATTATGTTTTTTTATTTTTGGCGCGTTGAATAAATTTAAAATTCCCGCATTTTGGGATTGGTTATTAAATTTAAATTCAATTAAAATATTATTTTTATTTTAGTAAATTAAAAATATCCGCCTATGATGTTATAGAGTGTTTTTATGTATAAATTATAAAAAAATATTTTAACAAGTACATAAAAATTGTACCTAAATTTAATTATTGATTTGTTCTCAAAATGAAAATAAGTTCCAAATTGTTTCATTTTACAATTAAAAAGGATTAAATTGAATCAACATTATAAATATGATACTAAATTGAAAACAAACATTTTCATGTGACAGTAACATAGCACGTGACACGACCATGACTTGACAGGTGACCGTTTTTATATTTAAGAAATAAATTAAAAAATATTGAAAATTCCACCAATTAGTACGAACACAAGGTTAAGGTCGATCTAACGAAAAATACCAAATTGAACATTTTTAGAAACTTAAAGGACTAAATTTGTCAAATAAAAACTAGCAATTTGTCTGAAAATTAGAATAAAATTAGAGAGGACCAAATTAACTATCAAGCCTAATTTTTATAATGAGCTCCACCTATATAAGATATTGTACAATCCATCCTTATAATATAATGGTTGGTGTCCAACAACTTTGAACAAGGGACTTCCCTCAAGGAAATGTAATGATTATGATTGAACACTATATCTCCAGCTTAATGAAACATTGAACATAAAGAAATAGGAAATTATTGTTGGTTGAAAAACATCATAGCAATTGAATTCAAATAATAAATTCTCACCTGTTCGTGAAAAAATCCCTCATATATGTAACGAGGGCTACTTAGCTGTGTATGGAAAGCGCAAAAAGGGATGAGGAGACTATTGTAGTTATGAATGTATACTCACCATGCCAATTGAATAAAAAATTTGACATGTGGAATGAAATAATGCATATCAAACAAATCACATTATGCAAGTTATGGTGTATATGCAGTAAGAAAAATCGAGGAGAGAAGAAGATTAAATCTAGGAGTAGTAATACAAGACAGATAATATGATTTAATAACTTCATAGAGAAGTTGGAAATGGATGCCATACCAATGGTCGGGCGAAAATATATTTGGTATAAGGAAAAAAGAACTACAAAGAGTAGGATAGATAGAGTTGTAGTAACTAAAAAGTGGATGGGAAAATGGCAAGACTGTAAACAATACATTCAAGACAAAGTTGTTTTGGATCGTTGTGCAATAGTAGTTAAGATAATATCTATTGATTGGGTTCCGAATCATAGTAGTTAAGACACTACAAATATAATGGTAATAAAAAATATCCTTAGATACTTTGAATTAATATCAAGCTTGGAGTGAATTTTCACAAGAGTAAAATTGGAGGAATGAATGTAGATGAGAGCAAAATAAAGGGGTTTTCGCTCATTCTCAATTGTGAAATAATGAAAGTGTCATTTAAGTACTTAGGAATGAATGTTGGAGGATAAAATCGTAGAGTTCCATGCTCCAAAACTAACAATACTTCGAACACGCAGTCATTTTTTGTAACCATGTTGCTAAATAATAAGAAAACCTATTGCTAAATAATATAATATATTCTAATAGATTTGAGGTTAAGAGAAAGAGGATTTTATAACACAAGAAAGAAAATAGTAATGTAATAATACATAAGAACTGACCTTTTCATGAAATAAGGTTTGGACAGTTGTGTTGAGATCGACGTGGAAAGTGAAATCAGGATGTTTCGATGTTTGAATCCCCGAAAATATTGGTAGTTTTATGAGTCCTTCAGAGAAAGTTATCATATTGGGACATTCATCTACCACCACCCATTCCAGACATGGGCACTGCAAAGTGGCATTTCCTGAATAAAAGCTTATTAGCCTCGGTAAGCATATCAAGTAAATCCACCTCAGCCGTCCAAATACCATCTCATCACAGCCATCTTCCTCTTCATTTCTTGCAATTTCTTTGATTGATTCACAATTTTCTATGAATAGAGTCTCGAGTTTCACCAAACTTTTGAGTGTTGCAAATGTGAATAAATATTCCATCTTCTCACAGCGCTCCACATATAACTCTTTAAGATTGATGAAAGACACCGCACCATAAACTATTCTTTCTACCAGAGGGCACTCGTAAAGCTTTAACAATTCAAGCTTTTGGGAGTATGGTTGTACCCACGCGTGCTCTAAACCTATACACTCTAACTCACTTAATTGGAACAAAAATAATTGTTTCAATCCAGCAAGTACATTGTGGTGAACTTGAAGCTTTTGAGAGGGAAATATCTCCTTCAGACCAAACCATTTCTGTACTATAAGATATTCTAAGCTGGGTACCTTGTGAAATAAATCAAAATGCAGAGTATCTTTCTCATTGCTATCATCCTCAAAGCACAACCAAAGAAAATTTAGCTTCCAAAGAAGGTCTTGGGGCAAACGTGTGTCGCTCAACAACGTAAAGTTTTTCTGATTAAGTGCCAAACGTTTCAGTTTGTGAGAAGCCTAGCAATTGAAATAAACAAATTCAAAAGAAAATGTATAGCTGTCAATAGTTAGAAGTTAAAGAAGGAAAATATATAATTAAAAGAAAAAAAGGTCAAAATGTTTATGCCTTCTTACCAATATTTCAATAGAGAACATAGGATGTTGTAGCAGGCTAATTGGAGCTTCTGTAGCTGCTTCTGTAGCTGCTTCTGTAGCTGATGTGAATAGCTTCAACTTAGGACAATTGGCCACAAATAAAATTTCTAATAAGGGACATTCAAGATGATGCTTTCCAGGATAAAAGCAACTCAACAATGGCATATTCACAAGTTTTAGGTAGGATAAACAAGGAAATTCAAACATTATTGTCGTTTCCATTCCATCTTCCTTTCCAGCAATTTCTACCAATTTCTCACACCCCGATATTAAAAGTGTCTCAAGCTTCTTAAGATTTCTGGCAAGGGATGAAGGGAACAGTGTTACCAACCCTTCACAACCATGAACAATAACAATGTTCAAATTAGGAAAACTGACAATTCCTCTCGGGGTTTCCTTCCATACACATTTTAAATTTAACAAGTTCTTTAAAATAAGCTTTTTCAAACGAAACACTATTCCATACGTCATCATCTCACTCTCATCTATGTCAAATATCAATTTTGCTGATTTGCAACCATGCACATTCAATTCTTCTAAGTTCTTCAAGTAAGGTAGTACATGAGAGGGAATCAAAGTATCTCTTTCACATGCTTCGTCAAATTCCAATTTCTTCAAACAACCAAAGAAATTGTCTGGAAAAGCAAATTTTCCATGTTGAACTTTCCTCTCGGGATAATCAACAAGATTTATTTCCTTTGAATATTCAAAATAGACCTTAAAAAGAGAAGAAACTAAATGTTAGAACTACATCACAATAAATGATTTAATGACGATATAAAAAAAGTCTTGATACTAATCCTTATGGTATATGTAAACCCCCCTACACGCACTTTAATCCATTATAATATGTTATAAAACAAATTTGGAAAATGAAAAAAAAAAGTGAGGAAGTTATTTCAAATAAATCAAAGAGTATGATAAAGGCCGCCATTTGCACAAATTTGATTATGAAATTATGATAGGGGATACCTAATACACCTTGAAAATATAATCCATAAACCTTGACCTGTGAAACTAGGAAATTAATATATACTTAAATCTGTACAAAACGACATAATGTACATGCTTCACATTATTTATGTTTTGCACACGAATTCAGCTATCGAAAATTTTCAAAGAAATAAAAAATTGGTCAACACATACTTTAAAAGCATACCTGATCTTTGAAATGTGTTTGTAGAGTGGCATTCAAATCACCTTCCCAATACCATTTGTTTTTTTCTCCTGCTTCAACGTGTACTTTTTGTAGGTTTGGAACACTTTGGACCTTGGATAATTTTTTCATTTGAGGACATTCACTTACTACTAAGTTTTCCAATAGTGGGAATTTTAAGTCACACTTCTCGACACTAGAGAAACTTGTGAGATTTTTTAGAGATACCAATTCTAATGATTTTAATTGTTTAAACTCAACCTCTTGTACTTTTTCCTCTTCATTTTCGACAACAATTTCCACAATTAATGGACATGAACCTACTTTCATAGTTGTGAGTTGAACCAAGGTTTTAGCGGTTGAGAGTGTCATTAAATTCCTCATCATACAATTCACCACTTCTAAGTATGTTAAGTAACTAAAAGATACTGAGGATGACGCTAGCTTTGTCAATTTTTTACATCGTAGAATGATTAAGCATTCTATCCTTTGAAGAAGCACATCATGCTCAAAGCCAATATCCTCTAGAGACCACATGCTACGCAATTCTAACTCTTTAAGCTCCACAACACCACCTATTTTTTCACGTGAACTAAGACTTTCAGGAATCCAAATTCTTTTCATGTGACAAAGTCCCAATGTTAAACTTTTCAAATTGGGAAGTCTATGAAGAAACCAAAAGAGAATTTCATTATTCTTCAATCTATAGCAGGTAAGTTCTTCTAGTTTGTGCATTCTGTGAATATTAACAATGTATTTCTGTAACCACTCTGCTTCCTTCAAGCTCACCGACATATATTCCAAGTTATATATCACCTAAGTAAATAAATAAAAAGACTTGTCAGTATTAAAGCATACTAGTTGAATCATAATGTATTATTTTGATTTAGGAAATAAAAAACATAATCTCATCCTTGTGAAGGGTTGCTAATTCACACTTTCCATTAAAACAAGACATATGTACCTTTTTTGTATCTAAACAAACTTTATATGTACCTTTTTTGTAGCTAAAACAATTGGTTGTTCTTGTGAATTTGTGATTTCTGAAGTGAAACCTTCGAGCATGCTACAGTCAACTATTTTCAATTTCTTCAAGGGTGGCCACTCTAAAGTATGAATTCCTGAGTAGAAACTCCTCAATTCATGCAAGTCTATCAAGGATACAGTGTTTAGATGAGGAAACTTAAAGCTGATAGCATTTTCACTTGAATGTTTGTCCAGAGAAACAATCTCTTTCATTGCCCAACAATCCCATACCTCAAGGACTTCTAGTTTTTCTAGGTCATTGGAAATAGAAACTGGAAAGAGATATTTCAATTTTGGACTCTCATCAACTCTTATGCTTTGCAAATTATTACATTTGAGTATTTCACCGGTGACACCCTTCCATACATTCACCAAATTTGGCAGGTCTTCTAGAAATATATTTTCCAAATTTGTTTCAATTATATCACAAGTGTGGGGAATATTTGCAAGATCAAATATATTTTCAACCAACTTGCAATTTGTAACTGTCAAGCTTTGAAGGCTTTGCAATCTTTGCCCCATATAATTTGGAAAAATTGTAACAAGTTTATGGCACTCTCTGATTATCAAAGAGCTCAAATTTTTAAAGGAATGCAAACCAATATCGAATTTCCAAATGGTAGAAAGTTTCCCCATGCAGATGATTTCCATTTTCGTCAACTTAGGAAAAACATCAATATACTGTTACAATAAAAATACTATATAGGTGAGCAATTGAAAGACCTAATTGCTTAATATAATAATAAAACAAAGAATAACATTAATCATACTCAATATTAAATGAATCAACACACCTCTGCATCTTCTTGACGGAATATATCCTCCATCATTTCACATTCACTTACAAAAATGCTTTGAAGATTAACCAATCTTTCAGCCATAGAGAATGATAGTAAATACTTTAAATTACCGCAATCTGTCACGTTCAATGTGAGCAAATTTTGAAAATTATGGTCATATTGGTCACACCATATCTTTTCAATGTTTTGAAAATTATGATCATATTGGTCACACCATATCTTTTGAATTTTGATTGAGGATAACTCCAACGATTCTAATTTAGGGATTGAAACCTGTAAGAGCACATAAAATGTTGCAACAAGAAGATTTCATTTCAAAATATGTTTTTTCCAATAGAAATGTTAAATTATGGTGCAATTTCTATAAAGTTAAAAATAAATAAAACCTAGAATTAGGTGAACTTCTAAGAAATTCTAGATCATTGTGATGAAACATCTCATGCCTATATATGTGATGACATTTTTTCACTATGCTCAAGTAACTTTATAAAAAACATAATAAAGTTTAGTTCAATAAAACCAATCGCTAACTTATGTAAAACTCCTCCAAACATTACTCGTCATCTTCATATCTACCTTCTACAACATATATTTACTACATTGTTACTCACCTCACTAAGCTTGTCAAACTCTCCTTAGTTTGGTATCTAGTAGGCATAGATGTAATAGCCAACTATTTCTAAGGAAAACTTTCCTACTATATTCCATATCAATCGCAAAATATTTATAAGAAATGGCCAATATGGATCCATTTTCATCTACTTGTGTACCTATCTTTATTGGATAAATTTATGATTTTTAGAAGATTAAAATTAAGACATTTTTCCCTTATGGGAGATTGTAGAAGAAGACTTCATTGCTCCTATAGACATTTCAACACTAATAGTCACTAAATAAAGGAGTTGGTGTTATACCTTTTAAGAAAAGTCATTGTTGATGTTATTTTTCCAAAGTAAAGGATGGCATAAATGTAAAAAAGGTGTGGAGCACATTAAAACGAGTTTCAAGGAAGTGTAAAGGTGTGTACTATTAAATTTCAAACTCTAAAACATGTGTTTGAGTTAATAAATGTGAAGAACATTGAAGATTGTTATTTAGAAGATAAGAAATAATCAAGCAAATTGGAGCATGTGAGGAAAATACTCTTGACAAGAAAATTGTTGAGAAAAATTCTAAATTCTATTCTCAATAAATATGATGCAATCATGACTACAATCAAATAAATCAAGGATCTATCTACCTTGTCAGTAAAAAAACTAATAGACTCTCTTGAAGTAAATACGCAAAGATTGAAAAGTATAATGATGACTTTGTCAAAAATTTCTTTCAATTAAAATAAAAAGTTAAGGTCTCAAAATAAAGAAAGTGGAGGAAAGAAAATAGAGAAAGTTCTAGAAATAAATAAAACATTATAGAAGTTTCTCTAATTCCATTTGAGATCCATGTGACATTTGTAAGAAGTCAAGTCAATTGGAGAAAGAATGTTAACATTGCAAAAAGCCACGGTATCAACACTACAATAAATTTGAACTCATGGAGAATAATTGCCACGGAAAAAAACATGAATTAAAATTTTGTGAAGAGCATGCCTTGAGCAACATCTTTTTTAGTCTACTCGAGATTGTAGTGATGGAACAAATGGAATTGGTTCTTGGATTAGGGATGCAATAGCCACATGGCCAAAGATAAGAGCAACTTTGTCAAAGTGAAAGTTCAATCAAGAAACAACACACAAATGAAGTCAAAAGGGAGGAGGTATTGCTGTGGTGGAAACTTAGAAAGGTATGTGACTAAAAAAGATGTCTTACTTATTCCTAATCTTAAAGAAAATCTCTTGAGCTTTGCCTAAATAATGGAGAAAAGGGTACACTTCTTCACTTCAAAGAAGATGCTTCACTTCAAAGGGTAAATTTGAGCTCTCTCTCAATAAAGTTCATAAACTCAATAAAGTTTATTTCCATTAGAGCAATTGTTACCTTATTCAAAACTACTCCACATTCCTTATCACCAGTAAAGTATCCTTCTATAATATATATTTACTACATAACTATTCAACCCACAAAACTCGTTAATTTATCCTAATATTCCTACAAGAAATGAAAAAAAATTAAATGAATAGTATTTTATGCTTCTTTTAAGGTAATAACAACATACAAATTAAGCATTGCACATTTTATTATGATAATGTTTTCACGTACCTTTTCATTGAAGAGTGGAAGGCAAGAATTGGTGACCCCATGCTCAGCGTTAGTGACAATATTTGTGGTCTCATGTTGTAGTATTTGGCCTTGCAACAATGGTACACTACCAAGCATCTCATCAACGGTATATAAACAAGTAAATGTTGGTAAAGACTTTAATGTCAAATGTCGTAACTGGGGAAACTCAATCTTGTCATCACTAACATTTTGAGTTTGTCTTTCTTTGGAAACTATCTCCTTCAAAGAATCACAATCACACACTTCAATTGTTTCAAGCACAGTGAGGAGTCTAACCATGCAAAATGGGAAGAGGTTTACCAATTTAGCACATGTTTTAATCTTGATCACTTTTAAACTACAAAAAGAGGCATCCACAAGCTCATTGTCACATATTCTCTCCAAATTGTACAGTTTGTAAAGCCATATGGACTCCAATTTGGGAAAGGCCAGCAAAGGGTGAAATCGCTCCATTGGGTTGATAACATAATTAATGCCAAAATTGTTTACAATGGATAAATGTTTCAAATTTGGAAATCCTTCCACATTTAATTCAAAGAAAATATCTTGAACATCATTAAGTTCTCCTAGCAGCAAACATTCAACACTTTTGAAAAACATTTTAACCCATTTTTTTGAATGAATATCGACGTTTTCATTTAGGTTCAATGCCAAAAATTTCACCTCTTCATACTTCTCTGGGATTTTGAATTTTCCCACTGTAAGCAAGTTAAGTAAGTTGAATTCACCAATGACAATCTTGTAACTATTCAACTTATCCAAAAATAAGTTTTGCGGAAAATGGGCAAAACTTTGTATATGTATTTCTAGATTTTGCAAGTGATTCAAGTGCCTCAACTCAGAGAGACTAGCATTTTCACTTTTCATATTTTCTTCAGCCTCCCATAGAATCAAATTGTCTCTAATGTAAAATTCCTCTAAAATGTTCATCCTTGCTATAATATTGGAAGTTATTTTTCTTAGATTTGGACAATTGCTTATGTCGAAAAGCTGAAGCTTATCCAGTTGCCCAAATTCAAGAGGCAAACTTTCAATATTAGATCCTGAAAGACTAAGAATTCGTAAGTTCTTTAACTCCCCAATGATCGATAGGTTCTTTTCAAGAGTGCATCTCTCCAAACAAAGCATTCTTAGTTTTTTCAGGCATTTAATTGATGAAGGTAAGCAAGACAGATTAACACCAGTCAATACCAATACTTTGAGTCGAATCATAAATTTAAAAAGGTCATCTGGTATTTCAAAAGATTCAGTGTTATTGTCAATGTGTAAGACTTCAACTCGAGGACAAGATATACTCTTAGGAAACTCATATTTGATGTCACAAGAGTGTAAAAAAATGGCAGTGTACCTTTCAAAGTCATCTTCATGAGGCCACTCGTCAAGTATGTCATTTTTCATAAAAAGCACTTGTTTTTCTTTGGATGATATCGAAAGAGCAATACCTCGCACAATGTCATGCATGTTGAAGCGATCACTAGAATAACTTCTCACCAACAAACTCGATTCTTCTAGTTCTTTTATCATCCTTTGTACACTTTTCCTTGCATCTGTAATTGTGTGGACTCCTTGAAGCAAATTCAAACCAATGCAAAATTTGACCAAATCCATAATCAAAGCATCATTTCCCATTCTTGCACAGTGTAAGAACACACATTTTAGCTGCTCAGTTTTCAGTTGATTATAGCTCAACTTTATTGAGAAGTCTGTAAATCCCCATTCTTCGGTAGAACTTTGTCTTTTAATTTGTTTGCAAATGTCTTCCCAAGTGGATAAGCTTTTATTCTTTAGTGTCCTTCCTATTGAAACTAACGCTATCGGAATTCCACCACTCCACTTTGCAATTTCAATAGCATTGCTATCAAAATCAGAATTTTTTACATCAGCAACTTTCTTTAGCAAAGTCTGTGCCTCCTTTTCATCAAGGCCTTCCACCCTAAAAGTAGAGCTCTGTTGCACATCCATTTGATCACATAATACTTCTTTCTTTCTAGATGTTAGAAGAATTTTGCCTCCTTTGTAACTCTTGGATGACTTTTCCTTTTTCATCTTATTCAAATCAACTTTTGACCACTCACTATTTTCTGTGTTACCGTAACCAAAATCGTTAGATATGTGACTGACATCCTGTCGGCTTGCATCATCTTGATCATCATCATCACATGGAATACCAATTCTATTCAAGTCTAATCCATCCCAGAGATCATCAAGGATAATAAGGGTGTTCTTTTTTTCTTTCTTTAACCTCTTTCGAATTCGATTTGCTCTACCAATCTCACTTTTCTCTTCCAATGTCATTCCCAGCATGTCAGCAATCTGTCCTTGAATTTTTTCGAAGTCAGGATTTTCTGTAATATTTGCTATAATCACTATCTTGAACAACTTTTCTCGAGCTTTCTTAGCAATTTCTTTAACCAAAAAGGTTTTACCCATACCAGAATGCCCATAAACTCCAACCATATCAACTGTTGAGTTTTCCAGTGCTTTCATAATCGTCTCCAAAGTTCTAGTTCTAGATGCGAAGCTCACATAACCACTGTTTGAAAAAGCATAATCAGGGGATGGGTATTCTTGATACGAAACTTTGTCAAATTTCTTTTTCCAAAGTCCATCTTCTATGATTTCCTCGACCATCTTCGTAGCTTTTCTACCAAGCTGATACCTCAAATGGAAGTTATTTGGAAGGAAACCAGTTGAGCATATTTTCTTTTCATGACATTCATCATTAATATAACTTCTATATTCTTTTATCTTCTCATCCATAAGCTTTAAGCAACGTTGAACGTCATTTTCAATTTCTTTTGCGTTTTCTAGTGCTTTATCAACATCATGTTGTAGCCTCTCCCTATTATCTTCCAGGTACTCAACGTAAGATTTCAACTTTTCAAATTTGCTTTTGTAATTAAAAATGTAGCCCCAATGTCGTTTGACCAAATGTCCTAAAATTTTCAGTGCACTCTCAGTAGTTGCAGAAACAATTGGATCCATGCTCCCTTAGGAATGAACACTTTCGTCTTGACTTTGTGCTTCCTAATACTGTTAGTTCTTTTCCTAATTATTGCAAATGCAAATTTAGACAAAAAAGCAAAATGGATAAAGCATTGAACAGTTATTTGGTAATCTATTTATAGCATAGTTTCTCATACACTACTACAAATTTTTATATTATATGAAATTTATTTTACAAATTTATTAAAAGAATTTACAAGAAAAAACTTTTTTCTGATATTTCTTCTAAGAATATTAATTAACAGATAATTCCTTGTAAATAATTATATCCTACAAAATTATAAAATTCGTAAATATTTTCTACAAAATTTATTGTCAAAAGCGTTTTATACAAAATAATTTTGTAAAAAATTGATAGCAATTTCCTGCAAATTTTTTTTATAACAAAATTTATAAGTATTTTTTAAAAAAAATCAAAATAAAATTGAAAGAAAATATGAATTTTTTAGTAATAATAGCAATTGCATGAATTTTAAATTAACATACTAAGTGACCATAATTTCTATAATCTTCAATCACCAAGTAGTTACTAATTCATGCAACTATTATGTCCTTACCATGCCTTCATATTTTAACACCAACTCATAGCCCTTCATTTTCTAAATTATTATGATAACTTAAACAATGAACCTTTTAATATTATTCTAAACTAACCGTGATACCAACAAATTTCAACTTAGTCATCCAAATTTATTTTCTTTATCCCTCCAGAAAAAAAAAATCTTACCCATCCACCCTCATTTATTGTTGACTCCTATTTTTACAGGAGAAAATCATAACTTTTACACCGTTAAAATGAATAAATATTTTTGCATATAAGGTTTATAAGACATTTAAAAGAAGGATTCACTATTTCTTCAATCATTTATTACGATTAAGAAAAAAGAAGTCGAATGTTAACAAACATAAAAATTCAATTATTTCATAAGTGCATGCCATTGGTATTATTTCACTAGTGTATAAATGGCATTCAATGATGCCTTCCAACAATAATTTTGTGACTATCATGAAAATATGAAGTGGTAAACATTTTGAAATTAGGGTGACCATGTTGAAGATTATTAAAGAGGCATCATCTTATCCTATTTTTGATGACGATCATCAGTATAGTTGTCTTAAATTATCCATTTTATAACTAGAGACATGTTAGAAATAATTCAAATGTGAGTCAAAATCTTATATTGAATGGAAAAGATAAAGTTAAACCTTAAAGTTTGAGTTAAAACTTGTATCAAATGTATTATATAATGTTACATGTATAGAACCACATTTTCTCGGTCACTAGGGTTTTTCTTATGGTTGCTCTTCGCATTCTATCTTTATGTTGTGCATTGTCTCTTTATTTTGTTCTTCTTTGGGACAGATCTTTGCATTGTAAAACCAGCCCTTGTTATCGTTCTTGTGCCTCAATGTCTCGTTTTTCTTTTTTGTTGCTTGCCTTGCTTTTGTTCACGTGTCCCTTTACTTGTGTATCTGCAGCATCTCCTTCTTCCTTCGTGTCTCTTGTCTTCTCTTAGGTATATCAATGTGGTATTATTTATATTAATATTATTTATACTGATTGTTTTGTTGAAAATGTTAGTATTGGATTTGGGGTATTTGCCTATGACAAATGGTATTTTTAATTTTTTCGAAAGTAAAGTGTTTTGCTATCAAAACTTCAGAAATATTTATATTGAATGAATATTAGTTTCTATTTAAGATATAACATATAAAATAAGTATTATCTCCAATGCTTGTTATACTGGTAGTTTGTTTCTCCTAATCAATGTTTTATCTTCATATATATCCTTAGTTTATCTATAAATTTATTTAATTATATGTTAATTAGATATTAATTATGGGTTCTATAGAATGTGAACTCTGACATTTATAATTATGGTACATGGAATTATTTAAATTGATATTATTTTTATTTATTATTTTACTGAATATATTGATATTGGGTCAAGGAGAATTCGACCCTCAACAAAACATATTGATTAAATTATGGTAAGTTTGGAAGTGTTATGCTGCATAAATTTTGATGGGACTTTCTTTCTGCACCTCCAAAATTTTTTCTACACCTTCAAAAAGATTTAAAATTACAAAATTACTCTTTGACCATTTAAGTAAAGTTATGCACATACTACTCCCAAAATTACTTTCGGATGTCGATTCCTAGTGAAGAATACTTCAGGAAGTCAAAATATATAACCGGAAGTCGACTTTTGAAAGGTAAAATATATAACCGGAAGTCGACTTCCAGAAATCAAAATAACTGAAAATCGACATCCAAAAGTCAAAAATATATTATCCGAAGTCGACTTTCAGAAGTCAAAATATATAATCAAAATTCGATTTCCGGGAGTCAAAATATATTATCGAAAATTGACTTTCGAAAGTCAAAATATATTGTCGGAAGTCAACTTCCAGAAGTCAAAATATATTATCAAAAATTGACTCCCGAAAGTCAAAATATATTACCGAAAGTTGACTTCTGGAAGTCAAAAAAAAAAGAAAAAGAAAATATATATATATATATATATATATATATATATTTTTTTTTTTTTTTATTTTTTTAAATATTTTGTTAAAAAGTTAATGTTTTTAATTTAATTTATTTGAAAATATTATATTTTAATATATTATATAAAAAATAAACTAAACATATATATATATATATATTAATATTTTATTTCTAAAATATAAACAAGTTTTAAAAAAAGTTAAAAAAAAGTATAAAAAGAAAAAATAAAAAGCAAATTAAAAAATAAAATAGTAATGTATATATATACAAACGGATTTTTTCAATTTATTTTATTTGAAAATGTAATATTTTATTACTTTAAAATATATATATATATATATATATATATATATATATATATATTATTTATTTCTATAATATAAATTAAACAAATTAATAAAACATAAAATAAAAAATAATTAAAATTTTAAAGAAAAAAACATTAAATAAAATTAAATAAAAACAGAATAAATTTTTTCGTTTTGATTTCCGGAAGTCAATTTCGGGTATTATAATTTTACTTTCGAAAGTCGACTTCCGGTAATATATTTTGTTTTTCAGAAGTTGATTTCCGATAATATATTTTAATTTTCGGAGGTCGATTTTCGATAATCTATTTTAACTTCTGGAAGTTGACTTTCTAGTAATATTTTTTTACTTCTCGAAGTTGACTTCGGGTAATATATTTTGACTTCCAAAAATCGACTTCTGGTAATATATTTTGACTTCCTGTAATATATTTGACTTTCGGAAGTTAACATTCGGAAGTAATTTTGGTGGTGTGGTGTTCGTGGCTTTATTTAAATGTCAAAGGGTACTTTTGGAATTTAAAAAAAATTGGAGTTGTAGAAGAAATTTTAGAGGTGGAAGAAGGACCCTTTTTTAATTCATCAGTTTTATCTGTGGCACACCAACACAAGCCAACCCACCATGATCCACTATCCGTTTAACATTTTATATTTTATTTTTTACTTCTTCCTTCTCAACCACCATAACGCATAGAGACTTACTTTTTTCTTTCACTTAATCATTCTCACCCACCACTAAGGATGGCAATGCGAGCCTGCCTGTAAGACCCGTGAAATTTAATTAATTAAATAAATAATTAATAAATAAACGCGGGTAGTGAGAGCCTTTATGGCATTAAATTCTAGCTTGTATGACGTGGAAAAGTAGTAGCTCAAGTGGTTGAGAGGACTTAGGTTTGAGTCCTATGTATGACAATTGTGTGTTATTTATTTGTTATTAATTTTAAATATATGTTGATCATGTGATGGGATAATATAATCATTTAATTATAATAATCATCATGAAATATGAATTGGTTGAATAGTTGTACATTGATTTGGCATTGGTATGGTTGTGAGTTCAAACCTTGGAGAACCCCATATTAAACTTTATTTTTACTAAACTTAGTTTTTGCATGAATGTGAAAGGGTAGTGTAAACCCTAGCAGACATAGCACCCAAGAGGGGCTGGAGAGTAGTCCTTAATGAGTCATTGAATGGTAATTATCATATACCTTAAGCCATTTTCGTTTTGCCACATTAAGACGCCAATTAAGAGAAAAGGAGGGTGGTTTTGTGGCTAGTTTTACTGGATTGGTTGATGGATACGAAAATCAGAGTGAAGAGAGTGTGGTGAGTGAATCATTGAGGCTGATTGGAGGAGAATCAAGGGAGGCTATTGGAAACAAGGGAGAATCAAGAGTCATTCAAGCTTTTAAGCGATAGGATCCAAGTTTAGGGGAGTTATATCGCGTTTAATTGTAGTTCTATGAATAATTGCATGAGTTATAACTTGTTATGTATGATTTATTCTTGCATTGCTTGAAAATCGTGTTTCTGGAATTTTTCCAGAAGCCGCCTGGCGGGTGATGAATTTTCGTCACGTGACTCATACCATTTGAACTGCATTTTTGGGTTGTGAAGCGAAACCGCCTGGCGGCACGAACGGGACCGCCAGGCGACGCTAGTTGCTCAACCCAATTTTGGGTCTTCTGATGAAAGGCCTGACGGTAGTAAGGGACCCGCCAGGCGACGCGAGCCATTTGGGCTCGATTTTCATGTTTTCTGGGTTTTGGGCAGAATCTAATCAGTGGAAATATTGTTTAGATTATTAGTAGTTTGAATGGGAGCGAATGATCATGAACTTATATGGTAATGCAAAGAAAATTGATTTGGAATTTGACATGAACTTGCTTAGGGTTTTTTTTTAAAAATTGGGAATTCGAGGGTTATAAAAGTAGGATACTTGAAATGTATGATATTATGTGAATTTGATTTGGGTTAAGGAATAGGTGCCTTGAAAAGTAGTAAATTGCGGTTGTAATTGAGTAAAAGATCAAGGTAGGGTAATTGGGAGTTTTTGGCATTCTTAGGTACAACGAAAAAGTTGGGATTTTCTCAGAATTTCAGGTGCCGCCTGGGGGCACTTGTGTCACCGCCAGGTGCCAACGTAGTGGATACCTCACTGCGTGGATGTGATAGTGAGTACTTTGTTTAGGTTCTGATGCAGCCCAAAATGGGACTAAGAGGATGGAAGTGTTGGTGCTTTGAATAGTTATTGGGAAAAACCTAATACATGAACTAAGGAGGTTGACTTAACTTATAATTGATTGGATGTGGTATTAGGGAGGGTGACTGATGCATGAGTTAAACTAAAAAGAATTGGAAGGAATTAGCTATGTTGGAAGAATTAATTATAATGGTATTGTGGCAGAAGTATAGAATATCACAGTGGGTGCCATAGGTTTTCCATAAGCATAATTAGCCAAGTTGAGTGTTGACTTAAATTAGTTGGATCAATTGATATTAGATAAACATAGAGTATATTTAATGATAAAAAAGGGAAATATAGTTGTGGTGTTGTTTTGGAAGTAATACACATGGTACTGTTAATAAATGACAAGTGTGCAGGCTTGGGATGGTCTATATGACTAGGGGATGAATGTACATGTGAGGTGCTATAAGGTCTAGAACATTATAGATGGCAATACTTTTCGTTAGGGGTACTCTAGAATGAGAGCCAGTGAGAGCAACTTGGGTGAAGTGTGCTAGAACCTGAACTAAAACTAGTACTGCATAAGTATTGGTGTGGCTCCTGGCGATGGTGATCGACCCGCCAGGCGATAGCAAAGAAATCAGGGTTCTGAGTCATGGCGACGTCTGGCGGTAAGGAGGGGTGCGCCAGGCAGAGTCTACAGTTCAGTGAATCCTAAGGCACGTGGTGCCTGGCGGCAGAGGAAGTTCTGTCAGGCGATAGTTGCAGTGGCAGTGAAGACTAAGGCGTTTGGCGCCTGACAGTACGTGTCCCCCGCCAGGCGGTCTGGAAGCGGCAGCGCCTAGAGGTATGTGTCCCCTGCCAGGCGATTTTTGTTACAACAGATTGGTATGATGCTTGCTATGATGTGCATGATCTACAAGGTTTTAGTGGTGCTTCAAGGGTGAGTTTGCTGGTGTTCCTTGAGTTGAGCTCAGAACATATCCCTTGAGTTGAGTTCGGGATAGGGGTTAAACATGTGGCATTCCTCGAGTTGAGCTTGGAATGACATCCCTCAAGTTGAGCTCAGGATGGCGGATGAACACGAGGAACCCTTGAGATGAACACGATGAACACGAGATGACTTTACTTAAATGGTGAAAGGGTATTTTTGGAATTTAAAAAAATTTTGGAGGTGTAAAAGAAATTTGAGAGGTGCAAGAAGAAAGACCCTTTTTTAATTCATCAGTTTTATCTGTGGCACACTAACATAAGCCAACCCACCATGATCTACTATTCGTTTAACATTTTATATTTTATTTTTTACTTCTTCCTTCTCAACCACCATAACGCATAGAGACTTACTTTTTTCTTTCACTTAATCATTCTCACCCACCACTAAGGGTGGCAATGCGAGCATGCCCGACCCGTTTAGGCTCGGTCCGACGCACTCCGCATTTTTAACACGGGTTGAAATGTCTTGCCAACTCGCTTTTTAATTTTTTTTTAATTCTTATGATAAAACTTTCAATGTTCAAAACATTGGGAAACTTTAAGAAGTTCACAAAATTATTAAAGCAAAGACTTTGGGAAGTTGGATGATAAATTGGTAATTCAACATTTTCATCATATTCATATCCGTACTTTGACATACAAAATGTATTCTTCAAATTTTAGTACATTAAACAATATATAATACTTTTCTTTTCCAATCATACAAGAACTTAGAACGTTAATGCAAGAGTCCAGAAAAAAAAAACTGATAATGCAAGTTTTTTTCATACGAGCTTGCGGGTTGGCCCGCGCAGGCTATGGGCCAGTCCACGCAGGATATGGTCTTTGACGAGCTGGGCCACTACAAACTTACAGATTCACAGTCATGGCCCGTCCCGCGTTATTTTTGTGGGCTTGCAGACCCGGCCTAACGGACCAAGCACATATTGTCACCCTTACCTAACACGACACAACATAGAAACCTTTTTTTTTTCTTTTACTTCACCATTTCTCACCCACTTACAACACAATACAAAGAGATGACAGAGATCACTACTACTAGCAAGCCACCACCACGCCGCGAACCACAAACACGCCAGGGACCACCATGACGCGAGCCATCACCACCATGCAAGATCGAAAGGAGGCGTGCGCTATGTGACGCGAGAGAGAGTGAGACTAGGAAAGGAGTCTCCAAACAACAAAGTAACCATGATCCTGATTGGAATTTTTGATTATGGGATTGAGATTTTGTTCGCCCTGATTTGGGATTTCTTATTGCCCTTATTTTTAGGGATTGAAATTTTTGTTTGCCCTGATTTGGGATTTCTGATTACCTTAATTTTTAGGGATTGAGACTTTTGTTTGTTCTGATTTTTGCAGATTTCGATTTCTTATTGCTCTAATTTTGCATATCTGGTGCCTTTGCTTTTTGTGTGTATGGAGGTGGGAAAATGATGGAAAAAACAAAGGTGAATGGTGATTAGGAAGAAGAAAACAAAGACGTAGAACATGGATGAGCCGGTGAAGGGATGAAAAAGAAAAGAGTGGCAAAGAATATGGGTGAACTGATGAAGGATGAAGAAAGGCGCCTTCTCCCTGCACCTCCAAGAAATCTCCTGTACCCCCAAAATTTACGTTTCTGCCCTTATTTAATATCCTGTGAGAATGGGTGAAAGTTGGTACGGACGCAGTAAATTTCATTTACTGCGTCAACGTCCCTGCACCCCCAAAACGTTACTATATGTTCCTTGTACTCCGTCTGTTCTCCATCATCCATTCATTGCTTCTTCAGTCCTTCTTTGCAGTGGTATTTCCATCAATCAATCCAGGTTAGCCTTCATACCCATACCCATAAGTTTGTAAATGGAATTTGTTTGAAGAGATTGTTTGGAATTCATAATTTATAGGAAACGGAATACAGAATCCGTTTCAAAACTGTATGAAACGGATTCTGTATTTCGTTACTAAAAAAATTTGCAAATTGTTTTATGAAACGGAATACAGAATCCGTTTCATACAGTTTTGAAACGGATTCTGTATTCCGTTTCATAAAAAAATTTGCAAATTTTTTTAGAAACGAAATACAGAATCCGTTTCACCAAAATTAAAAACAAAAAAAAAACAAAAAACGGAATGCGTATTCCGTTGTATATACTTACATATATACTATTTTTTTAATAAAAAAAACAGTGCTTAATGTGAGTAAATTTTGCTCCAAGGTTTAAATTCTCATTTTCAGAATATTTTTAAATTAACGCAAAAATTACAGATGGATGAAACTAAAAAAAAATGGAGTGGAACACACTATATTGCTATTTGTTGATCTTTTTAAACTTTTTTAAATTTATCCTAAATATTAGCTTTTGTATTTTGGCTCACTTCCATACGTATGCATTTGCTCCAATCATATGAATTTCATTCCATTTTTTACTTTACGGTTTACCAAGAATCACCATGGTGACGTTTTTTCTGCCATTTTTGTTGGGACAATTTCTTAGAACCATCCTTTACTTCTTAAGCACGTGGGGAATGGGTTTTTGAGGCATTGTTTACTCCACACGGCATTCATAAGCCGTTTCAATAAAATTGAAAAAAAAATGAAACGGAATGTGTATTCCGTTTCATACACTCCCCACACGGCTTACAAAAGCCGTTTCAGTTAAATTTAAAAAAAACAAAATGCCAAACGGAATGTGTATTCCGTTTCTCCCTTCCCACACGGCTTACAAAAGCCGTTTCACAAACAATTCAAAAAAAAAAATGCTCAAACGGAATGTGTATTCCGTTTCGCACTTCCCACACGGCTTACAAAAGCCGTTTCACAAACAATTGAAGAAAAAAAAAGCAAAGCAAGTGTGTTCCGTTTCACCATTCTGGAAGTGCACTCCTAAGGGTTTGTTTTGGGGGTGCAGTGGTGCAGGGGTATGCGTTCTTGGGGTTTTATTAGGGGTGCAGCGTCAGGGTTTGGGGGTGCAGGGGTATGGGGTAAAAAACACACAGTAAATTTATATTTAACCATGGGCAATTATGGGAATAAAATTGGTTTTTGGGGTACAGACGAGATTCTTGGAGGTGTAGGGAGAAGCCCCCATGAAGAAATGGTAGGTCAGTCCACCAATCTACCAACCCATCCAATAACAAATAGGACAACTTGTTTTTTAAAGACAGGTTAGCCTGTTCTAACCTGATATGATTTTGCCAGGTCAAAAATGGAATAGATCTAAAGAGGCTGGTTAATCCTTTTTGACATTCCTAATAAAATGAGGATGAGGGAGTATCGATAATCATTATATTGAAACTTAAATTGTTTTCATTTTGGATGGTTAATTATTTTTTAAGTGTATATATATATATATATATATATA